>Ga0163217_1038137_pt1 | contig 18358 bp, 10 predicted proteins | sample SynspAceP_FD_185933 | JGI IMG/M metagenome (GOLD analysis project Ga0163217, IMG submission 185933) | Saline lake microbial communities from Ace Lake in Antarctica - Synechococcus sp. Ace-P (PacBio error correction) | ecosystem: Environmental > Aquatic > Non-marine Saline and Alkaline > Saline ...
CGAAGACAAAAATAGGTAAAATTCCAAAACCTCTCAAAATTTTGTTCCCAAACAAACAACTTAACTTACATGTTTCGAGCTTAAAAATCTTGCAATTAATACACAGTGCTAAACCTAAATTGAGGTTCTAATTAAGATTACAAAATTATAAACCAAAATACGCCCAACTTTCGCTATCTAATAACTCCTATTCCCCCTATTTTAACGGTCTAAAATTAGGGTATTTGATTTCCCTCTGAAGGAACTAAACCTAAATAACAAATGACGAATTCAATTATATTAAATGAAAAAACGGATAAGCGACCTAAGTTTGGTGTTGTAAAGTACTTCTTTAATATTTTCATCACCACTTATGAAGATAAACTTTTGGGAAAAAGATTTTCCTATTCCAATTTAATTTTAATAGTTCAGACCTATTAAATGAGCGAAATTCCAAAAATCTCTCCTTTTTTGCTTTAACTGAAAATTCTGAACAACGCAACAACAGGAAACCATCCCTTACATCGGGTACATTCCAAAGACAGCTCATCAACGTACGCTTATTAATCAGTCAAACCGCCTTAGCGAAGACCCCACTTTCATCTATAATTTCAGAGCATGGCTTAACAGATCAGAATCCCTCAAAAAAGAGCTTTGGAAACATGTAATTCGCTGTTTTGCAACTTCGGAAGCCGCCGATAACTCCTTTCATTCCCTTGTACTTCTTTTCGAATCTGGATGAAGATGATGACATCCAAACATCCTAATCCGTACTTTTGGCCCTCCTTACAATTGGTTCACTAATAATCTCAGAAATAGGTTCTTCTATCTATCAGACCTTTTCCCATTTGTCGAAAAAAGAATTAGCCCTTCTCCTCCACAGTCCTCTGGTTCAGAATCGAATTTCAGTTTTTAGGCCCTCACTCTCCCCTGCCATCAAATACTATCAAGATCAAAAGCAGATCTCACCAAGAGTAAAAGCCAAAAGTAGTTCTTATACACTAATGAAACTTGATAACATGGTAGTTGTCGCTACGCTTTCAAACTAGCATTGATCAATGAACAAAGCCCTGTTTTATCTCATTCAGAAAATGAATCACATGCAATGCCATTTGAAATACTTTTTTAATGTTCAACTGATAATTCATTGATCTTTCCCTGAATCTTTTTTGAATTTCATTTGGTAGAAGCTAACTGGGTCAACAGCAATTGGACTTCGCCTCAGAACCGCTTGGCTACCAGCAAGGTTCCAGATTGGAATTTTCGACTTTAAATCCCGTCTGAGACACATTCATCAAACCTGGAGTCAAGACTCATGTAGCACCACAATCTTCTGGTAGTAATAGTAGGCTACCTCAATTTTTCCACTCACCTTGCCAAGATTCCGAATATTCGTTTTATGACAAAAAAGTTGACTTGAATACTGTCCGTTAATTGAAATAAATACCTGTACCAGCTGATAAATTGTCCTTGGACGAAAAAAAAAACCTTTTCGCAAACGACCTGCAGCATAATCAGCCGGTACTTTTCTAAATATTGCTGTAATTTGAATTGTCATTAATATAGTTTACAAATCGAACGAACAAAGCCTCAAATCGTCATAGAAAATCTATTAACTACGAATTTGATTGGCTCCTTCTACGAGTAAAGTTATTGAATTATCCATAAAATGGTATCGATGGATGCACTGCCTTGTTGCAAAAAAAGTGCGATTACTACTTAAAACTATCGTCCCTTGAAAGGGATCGAAAAATCTTTCTGAATGACCGATCGGGAAAAAGTATTTCGTGACCAAGGTCCCGTTTAAAGCTCAAACGAACTTGCCTGTCAATCGTCCTGCAAAAAGGAGATATCAAAGTGCGAGTGGCCGAGCCAAATAAATTTCCTCATTTATTAGTACAGGCGAATAGCATAATCCATTTATAGAACAATCCCCAGAAGAAATAGAAACCCTGACAAAAAAGGCATAATAGAAGTGATTTGCGACTTCTATGTTTCCGGCAAAACGGAAGAAATTGATCAGCCGCTCAACAGACGCTGAATTGCTAAGCAAAAAATGGAGATTCTTCAAACCAGCTATCGATACACGCTACCCACGAAATCAGATGTGTCTCACACAATGAAAGCTCTATACGATCTACACCATCCCATTTTGCCGACGACATTTTATTAATAGTGGCGACTGTGATTGTGATCGAATCGACGAAGTTCAATTTTTGATGACCAAATTATATCTGTGGCTTCAAAAACCGTGCAAATTCCAGGAAAACGAGTTGATTTTAGCAGGCTTGGATATGATTTCGCTAGGAAAATCCATTTGAAGCCTATGCCCACATTAATGTGCCATTGCCGAGTACTTACCAAAGTAAATGCGATCTGGTATGAAGTTGTGTAGATCTTCTCTGCTTTTCTATCGCCCTAAAACCGGAACAAAAAGCAAGTAACAACTTCGGAGAAAAAGAGACATAAGCCCGATGTAGAAAATGCTTTTAAGAAAAAATGCTTGAAGCCATAGTACTTTCCCGCCTTTGCTATCTAAAAGACATCGGGAATCGACCAAACTCAATAAAATTCAAGAACAAAAATCTGATCGTGAAAAATCTCACCAAAAAACTGGTCTAAATCCTAACCTTATAATGGCTCAAGCTCAAATTCCAAATCAATTAAAATGGCCTATACAGTCCACTCACAATGTCCTTACATGTAAGTCTAAGTCATAAAGCGAACGCAGGACTAAATCGAAATCTCCGATGCAAGTATCACACAAACATCAATTGATCATTTGAGTTTTTAGCCGAACAGGCATGCCTCTTTGTCAAAAGATGAATTCGCTAAATCCAATCTAGAAAACTAGCAAAAAAATCTTTCGACTTTTGAAAGTTCAGTGCAACGAGCTTGACCACCTCGAAGCAAAGCTTTACCTCTTTCCATTGGCAATCTTAATCCGAATTTGCGGTATTTAGCTTGCTCCTGAGCGAGCCACAACGGCTACTTGGATAAAGCCGCTCCCAACCTTTACTCCACAAAACTACACGAATGAGATTTTTCCTTGGAAGAACTAATCCCTAAAAGCTTATCCTGTTAACAGAAAATAAATCTAAACTGGGCAAGAAAGCACGGAATCATGTTGATTCTATAGGACATCTGGAAAAACCCAGGTGTTTGAAATCAACTGGACTATCTCTAAGACTAAGTGTTACCCTAAGCCGATGAGGCTAACCAACAAAATTTAAATTCTAAATCCAAATCCGATAGGTTAATATTGATCACACCGTGCGTGAGCAAACCACCCGCTTTGGTTTTGATTATTCCTCAATCTTTTGATCAGGAAAATCATCACATCCAATTACCGCAATTTCATAATACTATTTATTTCATCATCTCTTTATGTACAACATAGAAGAACTCAAAACATATCAACGTTGACTGAAGGAAATCGCTGAGGAATAGGTGTCCAAAAACCATAAAAACCCTCAAAAAAGGAACGACCTCGTAATAAGCTATCCTAAGATCACAGAATCACCACCCAGAACATGCTCTTCCAAAAAAGAAGCCCTCAACGTAAAACCAGTCCAGAACTGAAGCAGAAAAACCCAAAACCTGCCGAAGTAAAAAGGGAAACAGTGCTTTGCCTGCAGCAACTGTTGCACTACGAAATACTGAATACAAGCCTAAGTAAGCGACAAACGTAACAAAATCCAGCTGCAAGCTCCTATCCGAAACAATCAAACTACATCAGAAACAAACTCTAAAATAAGTAAAAGATGGAAGCCCAAACGATAACCGCTCCAAAGAAAGACCTGTAAAAAAAGCCCGTCCCAGATAGCTTCAACAGAAGACCAAAAACTTTTTAACCTCGAAAAAAGTGTTTGAGATTGAATCCAATCCCACCTCCAAAGTCCCAGAAGCATCACCCTAATCGACCATCCACAGCCGAAAGGAAGTAGAGCTTTCCAAAGCGGAAAAACTTTAATCCGGGATTAGGTAATGGCAACCACTCAGAGTGACGCTCCGCAAACCGGAAAAAAACGCTACGTCCATCAATAGAATTGATTGATGATAGATAATGAAGGCGTTTGGAATGAGCAAGAAGGATACGGCTTCCTCGATCATTGATTACAATTACCTTGCCCATCGTCCTGATGAATATATTGTATTCGCCTATCAAGAAAAAACATTTGCCTGAAGACTGGGATCATATCAAAGTTTCTATTCGCACCACAAAAAAGTGAAGAAGTTAATTTCGCTTTATTGAAAATCGCTACAGAAACGGTAAAACCACCGACGAGATCCGAGACCCGGTACCCATTTGAGTACTAACGCCAACTTTTCCCGGAGGAAAGATTAAACCTTTCCTACCAACTGAGATAATCCTTCTACGAGAATTGGTAGATCTATTTGCTCCTATCGAAAAGGCAAGAGAGGAAATGATCGTGCACAGCCAAAAACCGGTAAAGACGGTTTGCTACAGCGATTTCGAATGGCGATCACCAAAAAATCATCCTGAAGTTCACTTGATGACCTCTTGATCGATGAGCGACACCTGAAAAGTGACAGATAGGTCGCTCCGTAAATGCTGAGGTAATCTCCTCCCACATTTAACGAGACTGGCCGATAGACACTGAAAGTTTCTAAAAACATCGTTTTTGAAAAAGCAAAGCGCATGGTGGAAGTAGAGGTCATGAATGTGGTGAATGCCTATTGGATTCTATCACCAGACTTGCCAAGGCAAACATAATACGGTATGTTCCAAGTTCTGGAAAGATTCCTTTCCCGTGGTGTGATCTAATGCACATCATAAGCCAAAGCGCTCTTCGGTGCAGCACGTAAACGTAGAGCATGCGGCTTCATTGACCATAACTTGCCTACTGCGCTTGTGGAAACAGGGTCCAAAATGAACGAAGTAAATATTCGAGAAGAACCATTTAAAGGAAACCGGTTAACATGGAACTTGCAACTAGTCGAAGCTTCAACAGAAAGAAATTTATCCTGCAAATCGATTGCTAATTCAGGTAGACGCGTCGTGATGACTTCTGATGGGACAAAAGAAAAATCAGCGTGTATGATTCTTAAGAAAAATTGAATGAGCGATATGAACCTCTCAGAATCAATGAATTCCTACTCAACCGAATGAAAGGAACCCGATAATGGCGATTCTTGATCATTAAACGGGTAAGGAAAAAATGTGAGTTTTGGGGGGGGGGGGGGGGTTTCCCGGGGGGTTTTTGTTTTTTTTTTTATTCCGAATGTAGGCTTGTCCATAATAGTTTTGGAAACTTTTAGGTGCTCTTGCCTCAATTTGTTCTAAAACAACTAAATTAAAACTGGCTTAAGAGTTGGTTTTTTTATTCTCTCAGCCAAATCAGATTTCCATAAGTTTGAAAACTTTGAATAGCTTTTAACTATACATGGTCCCTGATTCGCGAGAGTCAAGGGACTTGTTTTTTTTTCGGATTTGCAAATCCCTACGAAAGAGAAATTTGATCTTCAAATAAGCATGAGTTTTTTAAATCCAAATTTACTACTGTTTTTTTAAAAAACCGATTTTTTCCCCCCCCCAAAAAAAAAAATTATATTTTTACTGCTGTATACAAAAACTGTATTGTAATTTGGTCATGATCGAAAAACAATTATTAAATTAAAATTTTGGGTTGGGAAAATCATATCCTTTCAAGCGTTACTTGAATGATATTTTTAGCGCAACCCTACACATCTAATTCAAACGGCAATTGGAATAATGCAGGAACTTGGACTATTTCAAATCTGCCAGGCTGTGGAACGCCAATTCCACTACTCCACCTGCGCAGACAAACAATCGGACCTTGCTTCTATTAGAGTTACAATTAAATCATAACTGTGACACTTTTCCCAAATGATTCTTACCGAATTGGAAACAACAATCAAGTATTAAATACAAATTAGCAGCAATAGAACACTAACAATCCGAAGATTTATCTATAACTGTTTAACAATAAGTCATTAAACAATTATGGCTCAGGCTTCTTTGAAATAGAGAATGAATCTAAATATATCTGGAAATAGTAAACATATTATTCTCCGGACTAACCTATAAAATGTGATGATAGAATAGAAAAAACTCAAGCTGCACAATTGAAGCGATGGTAAATCATTCAGTTTACTGCTGATAGGATAACAAATTGACGAAAAACGTTCTTCTTTAAATTTTACTGCACTTACCAAACGCGCGTTTGAAATCCCAGGGAAACACAGGGATTCATCATTAAAGAAATGGCTCAAACGTGACTTTTCCGGAACATCTGGAATTTCAAATCGAGACATCATAATTGATGTAACACCCCGAGAATAATTTTTGAAGACAATTTCTTTTATGATTTCTACAGAAATCTCCTGCTTTCCAAATGGAGGCACTCTTCACTTAAATGGGGTCTCAATCTTACAATAGGAAGAATCTTGAGATTCAGTGATCAATTTAATTTGGGCTATCGACGATTCGGGTGTAAAGGGCTTGAAAAGAGACTTGTTAATTGCAAAATGGCTCTCAGAATAATACCAATAATAATGCGGGTTTAAATATTGAAGATGGATTTACAAATGGAAAATCAATCTAACAATAATATAAATAAATGATGGCAAAAATTACCGTAACTGATAATACTAGTCTCGAAAAACCAAGCAAGAATATTAGCGAATGATAACAGTCAACTATATTGGAAGTGAATTATCTCTAGAGATCAATCACTGATTCATTTAGATAATACTCATCTATACTTGTGGAACAGGGCGTGAAGTTAACCACAAAATAATTCAGCTAATGGACTTTAGATTAATTGAAATTCGATCGGAACTTTCAATTCAAATGTCACATTGATGGAAATGGCAAAGCAGCCTTTTTAGATTATAACGAATCTGTAGTTTTAAATAATACTCGTAATCATTGAGGCTGGCGCAAACGTCATTTTAGCTGAATTCAAACGTTCCTTATTAGGAGATTTACAATTTTTGAACAAAATAATAAATGGATACAACTTGGAACCAATGCTTGAAATCTTTCCACTGTTTGATTGAAGGGAAATTTTTTTCAAAACGGACAAAATAGTAATCTAGCTATCCGTGATTCAGCCTATTTTGAAAATTTGTACCGGCACTTTCATTAGCAATTAGACCCAAGGATAAATGTACCTCATACCCGCATATTACGGGGCTGTAGAAGTCTCCAGTGACTACTGCATATTTTAATTTCAGAATACAATTCAATCTGCCGTTTCCAGCGATCTGGCGTGGGCGACTTTCAAAGCAGTGGGAAAATTCTCATTTCGATGTTTTGAAACGAGCTAATTAATACCTGTCAACATCTTTGGAAAAAATAGGCGAGATCAAAGCAGGCATCAGATGGTTTGTTGAATATGATTTTAGAGACTTCGTAACCTCCCATGCTGAGAGATATCTTCTACCGCTTGAAAAAGCAAATAGACTTTGGACGGGATCTATAACTACAGTGAAACGAGAAAGCAATCCCAAGTTAAAACCCAATATTCAGCAACACTTTTGGAAATGTTTCAACCCTACTCAGGCAAACCAAATTAGAATCCGAAATTTTGGATCTCTTCCAAATTATAGTGATGAGTTTGATTTTCTAAAGATTATCTCTCCTACTCGGAAAGTGGAAGACTTGAATTGCAAACATTAATCCGACCTGAGAAACGAAGTCCAACAGACTTTTCAAGAAAGCCAAAGGAGTAATATACCATCGAAATAGCATGGAAATCAATCGGAAGTATCAATAAGGTGATATTAAAAAATAGTTTTTTTTACAAATAACCGACCTTCTGGTCAAAAGATTTATTGTCATTCCGGATTCGTAAAGATTCCAAATAAATCCCTATATCCATTCGCCTACTTTCTCCAAATCTTTACCTGTTAAGTCAATTTTTTCAACTGCTTTGTGTAAGAAAAGTCAAGTAAATAGTTTGCGCAAGCCCTGTAATAAAACAACTGCTTTATATTCAATTTGACAACCCTCTGATTTGAAGCCATAAAAAATATATTCAAACTTACTTGTTCTTAAATCAATTTTTTAAGTTTAATCAGAAAGATTTTTTGATGATGACAATTTTAATCTAGAAAATCTTCAAAAAATTTAATGGATCAGGTAACGTGAACTTGTGATAGATCGTCGAGCTTCCCGACAACATAGAACTATCCTGCCATCGATACTCCATCTTTCTGGCGTCCGACTGAAAAAATCTTGAAGAAAAACAGAAATTGTAGCGCGAACGGCTCTCAAAAAATTACGAACCAATTATAAATTAAAGAAAACTCTTCCTTCGCATAGTGAAGATAATCGAGGGCAATTTCAGAAGTTCCGATCAATGAATAGGCAAAGATATTTTACAAAACATGATTAAAGCAATTCAAAGTCTTTCCCCTTATAAAGTAATTCATTCTCATTGATCAAAATATGATACATAAAGCATAAATTTATACATTTGAAAGGTAAATTTTGTATCTTAAAAAAATTTTTACACTAAAAATCAATTAATTATGATTAGCTTTACAGCAACATTCAATACCTATTGAATGACCGCTTGGGTATATCCTACCCCCCCTCAATAATTCCTCAATAAAAATATCTCTATTCGCTTTCCTGATTTTTCCAGGCTTATTCTTTAATAAGAGGTTAAATTCGCTTTGGAATCCTAGCTTTGTCCGTTTTTCACCATCGATAGTGTTTTATAGTCAATGCGTCCCAGGAGAGACCGTACTTGTTCTACTACGCTTTCTGAATGAAACGGAACTTTCTCTATCCTTCAAGTGACTTCTATTCGGGTTTCAAGTTGGGGAGCGGAGAAGAGAGCCACAAAAGACAAGATGGTGAAGGCGGCGGCGGGCGCGGGCGTGCGTACCAGAAGCAATTGAGTGTTCATCAAGCACTAGCTACTTTATTCTATGGAATGGAACAGTACTCGAAAACCTGGAGTCGACTTCTTGTTCACGAACAAATAATTGCTATGTGGCGCTTTAGTCTTGCAAAAGGGGTGAATCGTCAAACAATGAATAAAATAAAAGGACAAAAGGTGAAAAAAGGGTCAAGGTATGGAGATGCGATCTGGAGAATGGAGGCGAATGTAAAGGAAATGAATGGTGTGCGGTGGACTTCTGCAACCCAAATTGATGGCCAAGATGGAGATGACGGAGATTATGTTCTTGAATGCGGTCCAACGCAAAATGCGATGAAGTGATGGAGGTGATTGACAAGAAATCGTCTGATGGCAATGGCTCAAACAGGACAAAAATCCAGGTGGTGGCGGTGGCGGTGCTTACAAGAGATAATAATTAATCAAACCTAATACCGCGGACAGGAGGAAGATGGTCAACGCATCAATATCATATATCTTCCGAGTTTGTGTCCCACTAATTTCATATTCCTCCTCTAATCCAACCATTCACTGTTCCAGTAGGATTAACTTTCGAATTTCATGAAAAGCATGGGGAGGAGAGGATCCGGTGGAAACTATGCTAACTGCTCGTGGAGGAAGCTGGAGGAGAGGATCTGTGCCTATTCAAATCACCCTAAACAGTTACCCAGGCGAAATTCTTTAATACAACACGGGTACAGGAAGTACAACTACAGGTCCCGGTGGGATTCGTGATTTCAAGAGCAGCGAATGGTTTAATCCAATTCTTTCGTGCAAAAGGAGTCTAATTCGGTTTCAACCTAACGATAGGAAGGCGTCAAGGAGGCAGAGCATACCAAAGTGGATCTATCAGAACTAAGGTAAAATGGGCCAGAATGCTGGAAATGTAATAACGAGAAGTGGAGATGGTGGAGATTCTCCAAAATGGAGCCAAGTGGAAATGGTTGGCAAAAAATGGAAAGTAACTGAGGAGATGGCGATCTCGGAGGCGGAAGGAAGTGGAGGTAAAACTTCCGTAATAACAAACAGAAGTAGGAGGAAATGTGCAACGGCCTATACAGCTTCCTCTTACGATTGCGACGAATCTTTTGGCCACCGGTGGAATGTGCTGAATAATATTGATAATGGCTTTCTGTTTTCAGGTACTTATCATTGAATTCTTTTGATAGATTGTGCTTGGGAAGCTCCGAAGGCCCTACTTGAATTTGAAAGTACTTGCAATCGGCGGTGCGGTGGCGGAGGCAGTACGATCTGGCGGTGGCGGTGTCGGTGCGTGCTGTTCATAACTAGAGCTCTTGTTGTAGGCTAATTAACTCCTACGGTTTGCCCTGCAAGGCTCCTCCTTCCCTATCGTTGTCGGGACAGCGAAAAGCTCTTCCTCAACGAAAATCAAAAGGCGAGAACTGGTTTTGAATCAATTTTTTGATTTTCGGTGGTGATTATCGAAATTATAGCTGGTGGTGGCGGTGGTGGTGCTCTGATGATTAATGAAGCCGAAGATGGAAATGATGGGCAAGCTCAAGCTTCAATACCAGGAACTACAGGTTTTTCATATTTTCAGTATAAATCAGAGGGCTCTTGAGGTTGTGGAAGGCCATGACGGAGATTGAGAAAATGCTTATGGAAGATGGGGGGAAGCAGATATCACTCAGAGAGCGGAGGTGGTGGTCTCAGCGGTAATAGACGGCCCAAAGACTCGCCAAATGTGATGATGGTGTAGATGGGTGCCAACGGGAGACGATTTTCAAGCTTGACATAATTTTAGACCTTTTTTTTCGGCGCCGGTGGGGTGCGTAAGTAAGATGATGAAATAGGAATTTGGAAGGAGTTGCTAGTGCTGGAGGAAATGTGGAGTGAAGAAGTAAACGAATGCGACGAACGGAGGAAATGCAACAACCCAGGTTACGGTGCGGGCCGGTGTCACGATTGAAAATGTTAAAGTGAAATGGTTGCTAAAAGGTGTAAGTCATTGTCCGTTAATGAAAATTGCCAGACATCCTCCTGTACCAGAATTCCTCTACATCGAAGCGGAATATAACTCCTCTTGCGTTCTGGAGATCTAAACTGGGAGCTACAGCCAAGAATGGGAAAATGACGATTTGAGATCGAGCGATCTGTGATAATAATGTTGCAGATTGGGACCATCGAGAAGTTACAGACGGGGCTATTCAGACGGGGAAGTGGAATTAATGACTAACTCGGATATGAAAGTTGCCTGTCACTGTGGAAATATCTTCTATCGATTGAAGCGGTTGACTTCATGAGAGTTTCACCTATAGCGATACAAAGCAATTTAAAGTAGATGCAATTCAGCACCCTAATTTGTGAAAGTTTTTCCAATCCAACTCGTGAACCAAATCAAAATAGAAATTCTGGATCTAACAACTAATATAGATAGATATTACGCTTCGAATTATATCGCCTTCCGGAAAAGTGGAAACCCTTCAAATTGGGAATATTAAATTGCTGAAGTAGCGAAGTTCAACAATTCCCTTATCAAAAAAAAGCCTGATTGAGTTTATACCATTGAGAAATATCTTGGGGAGAAAAAATAGAGTACCATAAAGCTTATATTAAATAGATAAATTCAATACCTAAACCATTTTTTAAGTACATATAATTTCAATATTATTATATGTGTTAGTAACAAAAGGGCTATCTAACAAAAACACATAGAACAAATTAAAGAAAGATCTAGACCACTTTTAAAAATATTTAATGGCCTATGGCTAGCGAGAGATGAATTTGCCACCTTGCTTGGATATAATTACATAAAATTATAAACAATTACGTAGAAAAAGTAAAGATTATAAAAAATAGTTATATTTTTTTGAGTCGTAATATTTATTCAATTAAGTCCCTTCAAAATAATGTTACTCCTAAAGAATCTTCCAAAATTCCTGATCTATTAGTCAAACTCACTTTCAAAATTGATAAAGCTTGGTTGAAAATGCCATTTTTAATTTTTGGGTGGGAAATAAGTTGAAGTGTAAGGGCAGATAAAGCTCAGAGTGGGACAGCTACTTTCAAATACTAGTGAACAACTACTACCCTTGATATTCCTAAGCCAATTGGAACTCCAGTTAGGAGACAATAATTTGCCACTATAAACCAAGCCGAAATGATGACAACATCTAATCAAAACCCATCTCTAATGGGTGACCCAGTAACTGTACAAATTATTATGAAAGGGCAATGCGATAATGAATGGTTGGAGCGGTTTTCATACAAAATTGCGACAGCTCGCTGATGTCCTACGACGACTTACTTTTTACCGGAGATTGCCGATGCCGATGCACCATCAAGGCTATTTGGCATTTCTTGGAGTTAACGCAAACCACTCCCTTGATGTAGCACCAGGTACTATCAAAGACTAAATGCAGACGCTAATACTGTTACTGCTAATCCATAACGACGGTACAGCTAAATGCTGTCCATAGTTAGCTTACCATCCGAGACAATACGCAAATCATACAGACAATTCCTTGTCCACAACTTCAATTCCAAATTCACTAGCAAAGAAACAATTTGAATGAACCATTTAATGCAAGTCTCGATATGGGAATCGGAGGAGGCTTGGGCGATTAAAAGCAACTGCTGGAAGCCACAGGAATGGTACTGTCTTCTCTAAATAATAATGCTAGAAGTGAGCAATTTTATTAAGCATAAAAGACCGGTTGAATGGCAAACAGCAAAATCCGGAGCTCCTTGGCTGCGATTTGCCAGGCGAAACTTCCGCCTCATTAGGCGAGTTGTAATGTGGAACCGCGACTGAAGGAATTTGGTCTTCCAGTTCTCAGGAGGGGACCTTTAACCCCAAATCGACTAATCTCATGCGACATGACACCTCCCGCAGCAATATTTGGCACCGCAACATTCCACGCTTACGACTACAGTGAAGTTGCTGCAACCATACCGCTTCAAAGACTCTGGTAGTAAATCAAAATCCAACTGCGACCCAGGACCAGCCTTGCACGATTTGCCAAGGCAACAATCTGCCGTGATGGGAAGGCTAAGTGTAAGGAGGAAGTGCCTCTGAGGAACATGGAGGCCGGAAGGAGCAGGTACTTGGAGTAATGCTCTTAATCAATCTACGCAAAGAATACACAGCAAGTGCCCTCTGAGTCAGAACTATCACCTTGACAATTGACCACTTCAGGTGATAATTCGGCCCTGTTACCAACTACTTTTTAAAAACCATTACAGTAACCCCGGTTCCTACTTGCGAACGAGTCCCTGCCCCTTTCAGCTAAATCTGTCATAGTGTACTTCTGCTTGCTGTGGTCGGAAGCATTGTGCTTCAGCTACAGTGGGATACTTGGACTTCTTAATTGTAGCTGGTTGAACTTTACATCCTTATATTGCTACTTACCTATATTCTTAACTTGACCTACCAGCCCTGCGCATATAGCGGAACATTTCTACTTTGACCTTGTTGACCACTAGTGGGGCTGGATCAGGTGGTACTTGTTGATCTGCTAAATTATAGACCATTACCGGTGATCTCTCAAACAAATCCGCTCTCCGGCATCTACAAGTATCAATCTCGTCTGCGCAGTCTCTGGCTTTGTTAATATGCTCCCATACTACCCCTTGTGGTAACGGGAAAATTGGTGCTGGGCTGGCTCCTCGTACTTGGAAGTTACTTGCATCTTTGGCACTGCAAATTAATTTACCGTATCATTGTGTCAGCCCGACCCAGCTTTTGGCACTTTCAATTTATTTCGATCCTCATTAACTGGAATAACCTGCGGCCCTGCTCAATTTTGCACGTGCTAACTGAATCATTCGTTGAGATAACTGTGCTTGTTGGAGGTTATTTCCTTACTGGATTCATTCCACCTGATTGTTTTCATAATGGATGTCAATTTCGAATATTGTAAGAGACTTGGTGGTGGTGGTGTAAGTGGTGGATAATGAATCCTCCCAGTCTCGGTCTAAAGCGGTGGTGGTGTTGTGGATGGTTACTCCGTTTCCATATTTTTTACTTCGACTGCGGGTAAGATACTTATTATCACTTATCTTCAAGTTTGTCCATTTGTTTCCTAACTTTTGTATACGGTGGTAAATACTATTACATTCACTTTCGGTTCAAATTCCGGTTATCGTCTTAATGGTAAATAGTAGGTGTGGATATATATCTATGCTTGCCGTGTGATATATTGAGGAGCTACTGACTTGGGCAGTATGTCCTTTGTGTCAGTGAGTGATATAATTGGTTTTGCGGCTGTTTTGCAATCGTTTTCTTCAAGTGTTGAGTTGCGGCGGATCTATCTGGCGCATCCGGCTCTTGGGTGGTAACTAATTGGGATTGGCCATCACCTGAGTATATATCATATTGATCGTGGGATAATTGTAGCCATGAACTGAATACATATTCAACGACGTTATCAGTTGTTATCTGGAAATTGCTTCCTGTTGGGGTGGTTGCCAACCAACGCAGGAGGCGCAACTTGTGGTGCCGCACTTTGCCTAGATCCTAACTAACACGGACTGCACTAATTATATGTGAGCCCTGTCCCAAGTTTAAATCCACAAACTATCACAATTTAAATTGCAGAGTATTTTAGCTGGAACCTAATTTCATTTGCTTGAGCTGACTTCAACTTTATTCTGTCGTAGTCAAAAACTGATAATGGCAACTTGGTATCCTTTCTAGTAATTACTGAGCTCGTCTGCTAACGAGTAATATTCTTCCACTGTGGGTGTTAATCCGTTGTTGTTTGGATTTGCAACATGGAATTCGTCGGTCGATCTGATACTTAGCACTGTGAGTGTTGTTCTATTTCCCACTTTCTACCCGAATTCCCTGTATTTTGTTACATCCTCTACCGCTAAATTCCCCGTTGTTATCAATGTGAAACTCAAGCGGTTGCATTGGAAGAACTATTCTCAAATCACCTTTCCACAACAACTTAATCGGGACTTGGGATGTTCAATGCTATATTTCAGCCATCGTCTTATGATGTTTGTCCATTACTTGGTATATATGTTACTGCATAATTATCTGCAAGGAACTTTCACACCATTAGCTGACACTACTCCAGCCATTGGATGGCTGTTCCTCCTTCTGCTCCCCGACTCGGGACATATTATAGACGTCACTACACCTATCTGCTGTTTGTCAGGACTTTGTAAAAGTTGGCACTCAAAAGTTTGTGTTAGCAAGTGGATCAACTATCGCTTTTCATCTACAAGCCTTGAGAGGCATTTTTGGTCATGCCTGGAAATGCATCATGGTCAACGGTTAACTAGGACATCTTGTAGTTTGTAACTGGTGTAGCCCCTGGTATCATGTCACCCTCACTTAGTACTGTTAGTTTGTGTTATTAACATTGGAGATGTCTAAGATGCAAACTGCCACCAGTATCATTCACTGTTACTGCCCCCTTCCAAATCTGGAACATTAAGTGCCCCACTGAGCTTTGGCGTAGAAGTATATTATACTCCTATTACCTTCGAACTAATGCCGGAGAACTTGGCTCTTCAAGTTAATCAGTATACGCTGTTGCCTACTATCGATGGGGCAACAGTCAAGTCATTCGAACTTCAGCTAATGATCAACTACCATTAACCGTATATCTGTTTTTGGTTTCAGGAGGCTTCGCAATATGCCTACTGCGAGTCAAATTCCTCAAACTGTAAATGCGATTGCCCAATCCTACATTTCCACAGCAGCCCTAACTGTGCTGATGTTTGTTTGTCCCGGCACTTCTGTGACTATCACTCACCCCCTACAATTCACTACCAAATGGGATGTTGAAGGAAAGTAAAAAGGGACAGATTAAATAGACTATTTAACGCTGGTGGAATTGAACGTAATACCAAACAATTACATGTCACATGATCTTGTTATTACTGATTGGCACGATAAAGAAGGTGTCATATAAATTACTCGGAATAGCCTAACGGGTGTTGATGGTTCTAACAATTCTTATTAGGTAATTTACGATAACCAATTATCCGCTTTCCTGTTACCTAGCCGATTTTTATTGCTGCTTCCTAACTGTCTAGTGTCTGTGTTCTGGTCTTCTGTTTGTTCATTCTCTTATCGACAGAAACAGGGCCAGACCAATTACACTTTGGACCGTTCACCAGGTACAGCTGGAACTAGACTATACCATCAACCGCAGGTGGAATAGGGAAGTACGCAAACCACACAGTCACCCTGACGTGTTTGACTTAGTGGGACAAAGTGATAACCGTTAATTATACCCAACGCCAACGGCTGTTAACTGCTACTGCTGCAGTATCATTCCTAGTCGTCCATCCATTACCGGTACCAACTTTTAACAAAACTGCTCCTACAGCGACTGTATGTGTGTGCATCTTATCACTAATCCAACGCAAGAAAACTCCATCCAATACATTGGACGGTTTCCGGGAAAAACTTCAGCTACTGACTGTAAAATACCATCAAACCGCAGGTGGAATAGGAAAGTACCAACCACACAGTCACCCTGACGTGTTGACTAAGTGGGACAAAAGTGGTAACCGTTAATAATACCAACGCCAACGGCTGTACTGCTACTGCTGTGCCGTATCCCAATTCCTTAAGTCGCAATCCTTAACCGTACCAACTTTACAACTGCCTCCTACAGCGGCTTGTATTGTGGGGTGCATCTATCACCTAATACCAACGCAAGACCTTCCATCCAATTACATCTGACGACTTCCAGGAAACTTCAAGCTACTGACTATACATCACCGCTGGAGGAATTGGAACGACGCAGCATAACCGTCCACGCTGAACTTGGTTGACTGCCAGTACCAAGGGTGGTAAAACTGTTAACTACACCAATGCCAATGGCCTGTAAACCGCTACGGCTCCGCAGCAATTCCCTTGTGGTCAAATATTCTTTTTGCCTGTAACCGACAATTACTGTTGCTCGACTGCAGTGTCCCTGTATTGGTGCTTCTTGTCAACCTATACCACCTAAGCTGGCAAGACCAATTACACTTGGACCCGTCCGGGTACAGCGAAATCAGACTATTACCTAATCACCTGCTGGAGGAATTGGAATGGCAGCAACACTTGCTTCACGCTGACTTGGTTGACTGCCATACCAAAACAAAGTAATCCGTAAAATTAATACCCAATTCCAACGCTGTATCCGCCACTGCTCTGGTCACAATTCCCTTGTGGTCAATCCTTGCCTGTCCTACATTTTATTGTAACAGCCTTCCAATCTGTTTAGTATTGACGACGAAAGAAAACCATACAACACAGACAGGACAGTCCAAATTACCTTTGGAATATTTCTGAACACGCAGGTACCTTGATTACAATATTACAAGTGGGCCGTCGGAACAGGCAGCAATAACGGTCCACAATAAAAGTGGTTGACAGCAGAACCAAAACCGTTTACTGTAAACTACAACCGATCCAAGCGATGCACTGGAAATTACTCCTGCCTCCAATACATATGACCTAGATCCGCTTCCGATTCCTATCTTTCTCAATTAACAGCCCTGCCAATCTGTTTTGTATTGGAGACCAAAGAAACCTTATACCACGCAAGCAGGTTCAACCAACTACATCTGACTGTTTACTGGACACAGGGACGCGATTCAACATTACAGTTGGTAGTATCGAACTAGTAGTAATACGGTACTGGAAAGTGGCTTTTTACATCAGGAACCAAAACCGTTTCCGCAATTACATTGATGCAACTGTGTAACCTGGTATCAATTCGCACTTCAAAGTACTATTGATATAAGCATTTATACTTCTTATTGATACTCACGCCCGCCAACACCTCTTCAACTTGATGTTTTGGAGCGGGTTTTGATCCAATATTCATTTCACAAGTGGGTCCGAATTTATCTTATCAATGGTATAAAAACCAGATATATTCAGCACATAGGTACAAATCCTGGATCGGAAATTCTTGGAGCCACTTCGGCTACCTATCCACCATCGACTCCACAGCTCTTCCTTTTATTATGTGGTTGTCCACAGGTAATTGTGGAAGTAGAAACTTCCAGACCTATCGGGTGAATTTTTTTTGTCAATCCTTCTGGCACTCTTAAATCACAAATGACCCTGATGTTTGAATGAAACTGTTTGTTAGGAGGATCTTTTGTTCTCGCTAGAAGTCGCTGCCTTTGGGTGATGGAGAAGTCCAGTTACTATCAAGTATCAAAATACTAGCCAACAAATACAGGAGGAGTTTTATATCAGGAAGCAACCAGTGCAACCTTTTTACACCCGCAAGAGATGTAAGCCTGCAGACGGAATTTGCCAAAGATATTACTTGCTTCTGCGTCGAACAGTTGTGGAACAGTTCCCTCAGCTATCTCAGGTACATTTATTGTCAATCCACTTACGGATATCGAAGTGAAAATCTAACAGGGCAAAATCATTTGGCCAGGATAATGGACCATTTTGGAGCTATTCGTATCATGCATCTTGTACAGGTACACTTGCCTATCAATGGTATAAGTAATTACCACAGAATAATCAATACCATCTATTGACG
>Ga0163217_1058128_pt1 | contig 18356 bp, 22 predicted proteins | sample SynspAceP_FD_185933 | JGI IMG/M metagenome (GOLD analysis project Ga0163217, IMG submission 185933) | Saline lake microbial communities from Ace Lake in Antarctica - Synechococcus sp. Ace-P (PacBio error correction) | ecosystem: Environmental > Aquatic > Non-marine Saline and Alkaline > Saline ...
AAAGAGAGAGATACCTCCTAAGGTACAGCCCCGAATCCCCCCGCCCCCCAAGGAAAAGGGTTAAGAAAAAAAAAAAAACGAAATTTCCCTTTTTTCCCCCCTTGTTTTGGGGGGAATTTGGGTAAACGGCCAAAAACGGGGGTCCCCCCCCCCCCCTTTGAACCTAGAATTAGAAATCGTGGGGCCCCTACTTTGGACCCACCCAACCCTCCCAATTCCCCCCACCCACGTTTAAAAGAAAAACGACCGCTCCAAATGCTTGGAAGCAAGGGAAATGGGAGTTTTTTTGCTCTACAATCAACTTTCCCTGGCGAGCAGCTGTGGGGGGCCTACTTGGGTGGAGGGCCTTTGATTGGCGTTGGTGGTGCTTCCTGAAAGGGTTAGCCCTGCTTGCCTCGTGACCAAAAACTGCGTATTCCCCAGGTTTGACGACTATTCCCCTTTCTTGCCTCACTGAAAATGGGCGAGGAGGCAGCGGGACTTTCCGAATAGTGTGAATATAATTTTGCACATTCCTGTTAAAATCTCCCGCTAGGATTTGTTTTGCCGATAAAGCAGGGGCCACGCCGGGTTCACGGCAATCCGGCACCCTGAGTCGAAGCGATGAGGCCCCCTTCTTTTCGTTTCTAGGGTCCTTTCGATTGTGTTTGGAAGCAATCCTGAGTGCCATCGCCCAAGGGTTTGGCCATGCCCCCCTCATACCCGTTTTGCCGCCACCACCCGCGCCTGTGCTGTGATCGCCTGAACCTGAACAATTCAACAGGTTTTGGTTTGGTGGCGGCGATCAGGTGCCATTCGCCGCTCACCCTTCTCAATGCCCCTTCAACAGAAAGCGGCGTAGACCGTCGGGCCTTCCCTTGATCTGCCCGTTCACCGGCTTCCACGATGCCTTGCGCTGGGCGTAGATCTTGGCGCCCTTCTTGCCCTTCTGATTCTGCGGGCCATGCGGGCCTTTGGCATCCGGCCGTTCCCTGGGCAGCGGTCCGCATTTCGGCGGGGGCGGCTGGCCCGTGGGGCAGCCGGCCGGGGTGGCGTGTAGGCAATCATGCCCCCTGATCAAGCGCATGCGTTTGGCGTTGTTGTTATCGTTTCCAGTAGCCGCATCCATCGTCCATCAAACGCGTGGAGCCGGGCACCGGCGCTGGCGCCGATGCGTAACCAAGCATGGGTCCAGATGCTCGACATCCGGCGGCTGGTGCTCACCCGACCGCCAACGATCACTGGTAAGTCGCTGTCCACCGCCACAACTGGCAGTTGTAGCCCTGGAATGTAGTTGGCCTTATCTGACTTCATGAGATGGCTTGTCGGCGTCGGTGAGTTCCGCCTGGGTTTTGTTTCTGCGGTGTGCCATCGGCCCTTCCTCGCCAGACCACGCGTGGCATCGCCTCAGGCGCCAAGGGCTCCAGATTCCGCGGCGGTTCCACATCGGCGATCTCGGCAGCTCGATTGCTTCATCACGGGCCGCCCCTGGCCTTGGCTGCTGCTGCCTCGGCTTTCTTGTAAGATCGGCCTCTCGGCTGCCGGTGCATCCGACTTCCCCGGGCGGCAGTGGCTTGGGCCTTGGCCTCTTCTGCTTCCTCGTGCCCGCTGACGTGCTGCTGCTGCGGCGGTCTCCCGCTTCCATCTCCTTGCGGCCTGGCGGATCCCTGGCCAAGGCGTTCCTGACGCCCGCCTCAGTTCATCGAGGAGCTCACTGCCCAGCTTCCCCTTGCGTAGCGGCGATTCCTCCCTGGGCATCAAGGATCTCGGCCTGCGCATCAAGCATTGATCTCTTTCTCCAGCTGCTTCTCCGCGCCTGAGCATGCGCTCGTGCTCCATGGCTTTGTGCATGGGGCATTGGCCTGCACTGGTGCCGTCCAAACGCCACATGGCCAGGCTCAACAACCCCGGCCTTCTGGCACAGGCGGGCAGGATCTGAACAAAAGACCCCTGAGGGAATCGAGTTGCGGCGAACGAACTCACTGATCCGTGTGTGGTCCGGCTGCTGGTTGCCCGTGCAACAACCCGAAAGGCCAGATCCTCGTAGCAGGCGCGCTCGATCTTGCGGGAGGAAGACGAATGCCCACGCAGTAAGGCCCGTAGAGCGAGCAGCATGGTCATCATGCGCGATCAAAACCCTTCTCACCGCGTGATCCTTGGCCTGAGCGGGATCAGGATGGAGGAGAGATCCAGCTCAACCACCAAATCCACAGGAAATCCACACTGGTGATCAACCGAGAAGCCAGTCACGGGGTTTGTGGCGGCAGCAGGGTCGTCTGCCTACGGCTACCAGGGGCGGAAAGGACTTTGGCTTCTGCATGCCCAATTTCCTCGTGGGCAGAATCCATTCTGCCACTGGATCTGGGCAAGATTCGTGGGCGTCTGTGGAGAGCTCCGGCCGCTGAATCCATGCGCGACAGGCTCCGAGTTATGGGGAACGGGCCAGCCGGAGCGCTCAGGCTCAATCGGGTCCCAACCGGAATGGTGGGGTAGGGCGATGCCCTCGACAAAGGGGACGGAGTTGGATCGCGTACCGATTGCCCAGCAGCTTGGGGAAATCCGGCGGTGGCAATCACAAGAGCGATTAGAGAGGCGGCTGGAGGCGGGTCTTGCCATCGTCCGCCCCGCGGCAAGGACGTGCAAGTCGGCCTGAAACGGCCCGACCCTTGCCATCGGTGGCGGCGGTAGGGGCGTCCCGCCTGCCGCGCCAACTGGCGTCTGCTGCCATGCCCGTCCCATCAACAGCGGCACCGATCCGTGCCCTGCTCCTGCTCAGCTGCCGCGAGGCCCATCCCGCCGTTCTCTAGCGGCCGAGGCCACAAGGGCCCATGGAGCTCCCTTTTTCAGCCAACTGACGGCACTTCCTGCGGCAGGTGGCGCCTGCCGGTGATCGAGCAATTCCTCAGCCAGCATCCAGCAGATCCGCAGCCGAGCAGGAAACAGGCAGCAGTGGGAGCGCTTTGCGGCAGCCCCCGCGTGAGGAGGCCGGGCCCTCCAGCGGCAAGCTGAGCCGGCGCCGCTGACCATCTTGGGCCTACGGGGTTGTAAATTCAGCGATTGACAGCGGGTTGCTGCAGCCGCTTCAAGCAGCTAGCTGCTTCCAACTTGCCGGTCCTGTTCCTGGCAGCACTCCCTAGGAAATGTGCAGCGAACACGCCCAGCACGGCAAGGCCAGGCCAGGGAGGTTCAACAAACAGCCCGCAGAACTCCCAAGAGGCAAGCCACTGCAGCAGGAGCAGGAGCAACAACCGTTTGGCTTGCCTTCTCTGCAGACTTGTCCCCTTGCAGATTGAGGAACGAGCTCAAAGCAACCGCTTTCCGGCGTCACCGGGACGATGGCGGAACCCGGGTTGGTGATCGCGTGGTCTCCAGCAGTTCCTGCCGGCAGCGGATGCAGTCCCGGCCGCCTGCCCAAAACAGCCCAGGCTTTTGGTGTTGCGTTGCAAGCACCACCCAACCGCTTTGGTCTGGCCGGGGTCGTTACGTGCGCCAGCTGCAGGCTTTGGACCAGCGACCATCGCTCCGGCCAGCCGCCACCGAGGAATCGGCCGCTCCAGCAGCAACCTGCCGTGGGGATCACAGGTAAAACCGGTCACCACTTCAGCGCAAAAAGACGTCGACGATCTGGCAATTGACAGATCGCTGAGCTCGCTCCACTCCGGTGGCCACGAACAACAAGGCGCCACCGTGCCGTCGGCAGAGCAGTTTCTGGACGGCTTGGTTTTCCTGCACCGTGACCCTGCACCAGTGGCATCACGCTAAGGGAAAGTTGTTCGTTCGCACAACCGCAAGTGGAGCCTTGAAACGTCAGCCGTTAACAGAGCTGCACGCTCGCCTCATTCTTCCGTCGTCGACCCGCACCCAGCAGGAATCAGCCGGATTCTTGCTTCTTACCCCAGCTTGATCTTCGAATTCCATCGCCAAGGCTGAGGTCAAGTAAGGGCTGTGTAAGGCCCTTGCCACCAGCAAAAATTCCCGTTGAACCTGGTTTTTGGGCGGTGTAGATCAAAACTGGCGCCCACGCACTGCCGCGTCCTTTGCTAAGTTGCCATCCACCAGAAGCTGAGCCTTTTGGGCTCCAGCAGGGCTCGAAGAAGGCGTGAAAAGTTTCCAGGCGCTCACTGCCATCTTTCTTGGTGCTCAACGTAACCGGCAGTTCGCACCAGATCAGATTTTTTGGGAGCCATCTCCAAGTTCTTGACTTTGGCGGAGCAGATCAGATCCAACAAGGGCCATCGATGTAGAGGCAAGATGGAACCAACATAGCAAGGATGGAAGAGGGTTTGGCGTAAAAGGTGCGGCCAACCGTCATCATCAAGGGCGCGACTTCGCCAGGCTTCCCCCATCGCCGTTGCCAAATCGGATAGCTGTGACCCTGGCGCAGCCAGTCCTGGCCCAGGGCATAGGAGCCGATCTCGCTGCACAGCGATAAGCGCGGCCGCCAAGGACGGATCTGGGGAATCAGCAGCAGATCCGCGAATGAATCTTCTACTGCGTCGGAAGTCCCAGGGCCTGGTGATCCCGCCAGGCATTCCACATAGCGGCGCCGTTTGGCCTCTGAATTCGGCATCCGAGATAGGCCCTTCTTCGTCGCAATGGCCCAGGAAACTTCCGATAACGCAAAGGCCCATCCCTCTCCACCATCGCCAGTTCAAGTTGACCTCCCCGATCACTTCGGCCACGTGCGGCCATAGCGATCACCGGTCTGAGAAAGGAGGTTCACCTTGCTGCCGAATCTTTCACCCGGCTCTGCAGATAGCCTGCGGGCCTGTTCGCCATAGGACCTGGGCCATTCTCGGGGGCGCATCAATGCAGCCCCCCCCCCCCCAAAGGGCCCCCCGCAACAAACCGTGATCCGCTGCTGACCCCTGTTGAACGCGGATGGTGTCGCCATCACCGAATCGAGAGCAGCGTGGCGGAGCCTGTTGTTTGGCCCTGCGCCGGTGTCGGCGAGAAAACGTTGCCCCACCCAGCGATGAAACGCAGCGGCACCGATCAGCAGCCAACCTGATCAAAAGGGCGAGCACAGGTTCGGATCTGCCAGCAGCGCTGGCACAATTGCTCGCCTCAAACGTGATCACACACCTCTTCGAGGTCCACTCGTCAATAAGGCAAAATGGATGAGTACGTCCCCGCATCCCGGCCCATCTCCCGCCAGGGGTATCACGGTCCCTTGGCTCGATCACAGGGAATGGCCGTCACCGCTCAGCAAAAGCCAGGACGGTGGCTTGAGATTTGGCGGCGGCGAAATCAAATCCACGCGGGCAAGTTGCAAACGTGTCCTTCCAAAGCCAGCTTCAAGGGCGATGCGCTCCAGCAGACCCGTGGCGCGGGGCAGATTCCCACCAGGAGATCCAGGTCACTGTCGGCTCCTGCCCTGATCACGTGGCCACCGAAGTCCAAAACCGCCGGCCACATTGCTGGCGCCGTGTGCCGTCCGGCAATCTCCCTGATCCTTTGGAGCCTGAGCCAGCAGGTCGTCGAGGCGCAATGGCAACTTCAGAAGCCGTGGTCAAGCCTAAGAAAGACAGCTCAGCCTCGCACGTCTACGCATGGCCTTGTCAGGGCCTACTCAAGTTCCAATGAGAAGGCGCCCCGTGTCGAGCGCCCTAATCTGCTGCGCAAAGCCAAGGGCTAAGGGCGTTGAGGGCTTGGTGAAGTTCTCTGACGCTCGAATGGCTGATGAAAGCCGTTGCCGTTCTGGAAGCGAGCTTGATCCAGCCGCCGGTGACCCATCGAAAAGGCAAGCCGGATCTGCCGCTCCCGAATCGGATCAGTGTCGCCGGAAGGCTGGTTGACACGGACGGCCAGCCGCAAAGCGGCCTCGATGAAATCGCCGTGGTGGAGGCCCTCCAACGGCCTCCAAGCCACCCTTCGCCGAAGGGAGGGATTCGCCCGAGAGGCTGGCGAGCCAATCGCCTCGGGGCGGGATCATAGCCGATGCGGTCTGGCCGGTTCGGTGTAGATGGAGAATCCTGCAGGGCTAGAGCCCCATGTTTGAGCGCCATCGTGGTGCTTGAGCACCGCGGCGGCCTGCTGGGGGTTGCATCACTCGAAGATGCGGCAAACTGTTCCGGGAACGGCAGGCCTTTGCTGCGCAGGGTGTTGGCCCAGATCATGCACGGCCAGCCAACGGCGTTCCCAAGCCCTGAATCCAACACCGCCTCCTGGAGGGCGGGCACCTGGCCCTCGACTCGAAGGATTTCGGCGTGTCGAGGATGAAGAACTGATCCAATCGGTGGCGTCCAAAGGCTTGCACGTCCAGCCTGCGAATACCACTAGGGAACATTTTGCTGGATTTCATCGCTCTGCAAACCCGAGCATGGCCCCTGCTTGCAACTGACGTAGCTCCGGGTGCTGGCTGTTGGTCTGAGCCATTGACGCCATCATCAAAACGTCCCCATTTTGAATGGTGGGGAATCCATCTGTTCGATGAAGGCGCGAATCGAAGTCAGGGGCGGTGACTCAGGGGCGGTCCAGGTTCGTACCCATGTTGCCCCAATGAATCCACCTCCCATTCCGCATTCCCATAGGCCCCATCCCCGCCCTGCCAGCGCCCAGCTCGAGCCAGGCCCCAGGGCGACACCCCTGGCCGTACCACTCCCTGGACAAAGGGCGCAATCTGGGCCGTTCTCCTTGGTTTCCTGATGGCCCTTGATGCCCTCTTTGCGAGGGCCTTGATGCTCAGGCCTCGTGACTTCGTGAGAAGCGAGATCATCCCCGCCATGGCGATCGCCCCGTCGTGGTGCGGGATCATCATCACGATGAACTGCTGATACTGAGTAGCCCATCCCCATCTGGCCAGGTTTCCCCCCATGCCTCTGCCAGAACAGGCATCCATGAACTACCTCCTGCTTCTGGAGCCCACGACGGGGCAACCCCGTCGCCAGGGTCAAGGAGAAGCCCTGCAGTGGCAAAAGCCAGGAGGGCCGGTTCCTCCAGGCTCTGGTCTGTTGAATCGTTTGCCATCTGAGCTGCACTTTCGTCTTGAACCTTGCTTTCCAGCTCGCCACGCACCAGGGACGGTGACGCTGATCAGTGAGAAGGTTCACTCTGTTGGCCTTCAGCCCAGCGATGGGAGCTTCACAGGAGAAGACACTTCGGACCAACGCTTGAGGCCCAGAGGATCGTCCCGTGGATGCGGCGCACAATGGCCGCCCACGATCGAGAGTCCAAAGGCCGGTGCCGCCCTGACCGACGGGAGCACCTTGGATCACTGGCGAAAGAAACGATCGAAGATAGCGTCGGTTGACCGCCGGGGTGATGCAATACCGCTGTCCTGTACTTGCAGCAGCCCAATGGCTTCCCTCTTTCGCCTCACTCTCAGAACCTTCTCCACCCGTAGGCGTGGTACTGAATTGCGTTGAGGAGCAAGTTGGATACGAGCCGAATAGAGATCAGGCTCCACCCCCAGCACGTCAAAGTCGTCTGCACCACCCACAGTGCAGCTGCAACGCCTGCCGCGCCGCGCCGCTCGCTGGTCTCCTCCACCAGGTCGCGCGCCGATTCTGCGCCAAATGGACAGCGGCTGCCGGCGCGCGGAAAGCTGCCTCAAGGTCCACTCGAGCCCGGGCGAGAAGCAAGAAGGTCGCTGATCAAGCGGCTCAGCCGTTGGCCCCTGCCCAGTGAGCCACGGCCCAAGCGTCTGAATCCAGTCTCTGTTAATGGCGATCGGGTCAAGCGCTTGACTGCTGCGACCTGTGGGCGTCCACCCCGCAGCAGGTTGGTCAGAGGTGCGCGTAGTTCGTGGGCCGCAATCGGCGGTGAAACTGCTCCTGCTGCCGGTAGGCCCGCCCACAGCGGCCGCATCCGCCAGGCCGGACAACCACCAGCTGGCCAGGGCTGCCAACCAGCAGCGCACACCACGATCGTTTGGGCCGACCACCACCCGTTTCCCGCTCCGCATCGGAAGCCCGCGCAAGCTGCGCCCGTATCTGCAGATACCCCAATCCATGTTCCTTCCTGATCTGTGCTGCTTGCCCTGGGGCGTGTCGGAGCGTGCAGATGGATCGATACTGCAGGAGCGCTCCTTTGCTTGTCCTCCACCAACGGTCCCAGGTGGGGGCGCAGGGCTTGGCCGCCCTGGCTTTTGGTGATCCATGGGGAGTGAGCGATCAGAACGCCACGGGGATCAAGCAGACGCAGGTAGAAGCCCGCTTCCGAAATCAGTGATGCTCACGTCATGGCGCCGCAGCAGCGAAGCGGGTGCCAGACAGGGATCACCCACCCAGCAAAAGAAGACCGGGGAAACGGCGAAGGCGAGCTCGGCAGAAGGGCCTGGCTTCTGCAGGCAGCAAACGGCTTGAGGCTGTCATGCAAGGTGCCGGCCAGAGTTTCAAACCTCGCTCTCCGAGGGCCAGACGCAGTTTTGGCGCGGCTCAAACAGTCCAAACGATCCGTAACGCCCGCGCCATAGAGGATCACCCCCGATCACCACCAGGTAGGCAGCCGCCAGCCGCAGACGACTGCGGGGAATGGGACGCAAGCTTGAAGCATGGGGGCGCCTTCCCTCGCCTAGGGCCTCCGATTCGAAAGCGTAGCCCTTCGAAGGGCCACGGTGGTCGATCCGGAGAGGGCAGCCCCGTGACTGGCCCGATCCTGCGCCGCAGCAGCCGCACCTGGCCAGCGACCCATTTGCTGATCGGATCCTCATCGAGCGACCAGAGCTGGGCGCGCAAGCGTGATCCCGGGATGAATTTCGCGGGGATGCTCCATGAAGTAGCCCATCAGCTGGAGTTACCTTGGCAGACAAACGCGATCGTCGTGGTTCCCAAAGCGCCTCCTCGACGCTGAGGCAAGCCTTCAGCTGGGATCGAGAACGTAAGAACCAGCGCGGAAGCAAACAGGCTCGCGAACTGGGCTGGCGCCGATGCAGCGCCCCTGATCCTTGGCCAGTAGTTTCCTCCATCGCAACGGCCTTGCTCTCCAGGTAGTCGTCGGCGCCGCATCGCGAGGCCCTGAACCCGGTGCTTGGTGTCGGCCAGGGCCGTGAGCATCAGCAACCGGCAGATCGAGTCCGGCCCCCACGCAGCCCGCCGGCCAGAGGTCAACTCCCGTCAAGACCCGGCAGCATCCAATCAACGATCGCCAGGTTGTACGTGGCTAGTTCGCTGCGGAGCAAAAACTCCATGCCCCCAGGCCCCTCAAGCAACGTGATCAACACATGCCGCTCGCACTGAGCACGGCCTGGAATTGCAAGCGGCCAAAAGCCTCGGCCCTCGTCCCTCGACCAACAGGATTGCGCAGGGGCATGGGCCTGGGTCATGGGGCGGCGGGAAGACGCTGATCCTAGTGAGACAGGCGGTTTCACCTGTTTTTCCATCCCACCTGCGGCAATCCTCGCGAAGTCCTTGTCCTGCCTTTGCGCAGCAGCAAGCATGCACGCATTACTTCTGGCCGGCAGCCTCAGCCTTGGAACCTTGGCCTCGCAGCGTCAGCCCGCCGCTGGCCCATGTGGGGCCATTGGCGGATGAGTTTCAGCAGACGGGGGACGTGCGGCCAGGTGAAGGCGGAAGCAACGGAAGATTCGATTCGCTGCTGGGAATCACCACCGCAGCAGCCACAGAGGCTGGTGGTTTTGTCACCATTCCCGTCGCCGCCGTTGGTGGATGCGGATGGCAAGCCGCTGTGTTCGTGAAGACGGCTGCCAGCCTATTGACCCGGGTCTCAAATTCAGACAAGGTGCCAGTTCAGGGCGATCAGATCGCAAGTGACTGACGGCGTGACAGTTGGCGAGAAGGTTGGTGAACGCAGGGTGCACTCTCTCTCTACGCCCGAGTCCAAGAAGAGCAGAGCGCAGCAAGGCCAGCCAGCGGAGAAGGAGCCCAGCAACGGCAGCGGCAACCCAGTGGCGCCACCGCGGCAGAAGCGGCTTGGTCTCAACCCCTTGGTGATTGGTGCCGGTGCCCAGTGCTGTGGTTGGCGGGGTGGGTGGTGGCCTCGCGCCTGGCAAAAAGACCTGGACCGCCCGAAAACCCCTCGTTCTCTCCGCCTCCTCAACTCGATTTCATGCTCAACCGCCTGCTCAACCGACGCTGCGGACCTCGATCACCAGGAGATGGTTGGTTGTTGTTGCCGCCATCTTGAATCCCCTCTGGGGCTTTCCCAATCCTGAGCCCGAAATCCCCTCGATGGTCTTCCCCAGTTCGCCCCACCACAGGTGGAATGTGCAGACCACATGCCGATGGTCTCCGCGCCCGAGGAAGTGGAGTCAACGCATGCACCGTGCCGATACGAATCGGCCGCATATGGTCTGCCGGGTGGTGAAAACGGTGCGCATCGTCTTCCAAGGTCGACTCTCAATGGTGCAAGGTGGTCTTTGATCAGAAACGCCGATATCAACCGGGCTCGTCAATCGGTGCGGGAGCGCCTTGGGACAGAATCTCCTCGGTACTTCCAAGCCAACGGCCGGCAAGCCGGAATCTCATCCGCTGGCTTTCCCCTCTCGCAACGAATCCTGCAGTACGCCTTCACCGTCAGCGAGGACGGCTCCACCAACGCCGATGGAGCTTCCATCGCCTGGGTAGTCAGGACCTTTTCGCAACCAGAATTCTGTCCATTCCAGGGGTGGCCCAGGTCAGCTTTTACGGCGGCGATGAGCCCGCAGCAAACAAGTGCCTGATTGATCCCAGAGGAGCCTGCAGCGTCACGCCAGATTTTCGGCTGGCAGGCCGTTGCTGATGGTGTGGGCTGGCGCCAAGCGCCATCACCCCCGGCGGTTTCCTCGTCGCGAGGCCAGAAAGGCTGATCCGACGTTCGACCAGGCCACAGATAAGCAAGGAAAATCTGTCGAGCGCGTGGTTGTTGAACCAGACAGGCAGAAGCGTGCCAACTGACGGCTGTGGTCCGAGTACGGCGTGCCCCGGCTCTCCAAAGCGCGGAGACCGGCAGCTTCAACGGCAAGCCGGCGTTAAGTTTGCTGATGATCAACAACAGCGCCGACAATGCGACACTCCCAAGGTCACCCGTGAGGTGGAGGAGCGAATCGCCGCCCTCAGCCAGACCCCCTGCCGAGTGACAATTCCAAGGTGCAAGCGCACGCTTCCGTCAGGCCAGCTTCCCATTGAATACAGCGATCAATAACGTCAGTGGTTCGCTGATCGAAAGGCATCGTGATCGTCTCGGTGGTGATGGTTGCTGTGTCCCTGATGAAAATGGCGTACGCGCCGTCATCACCCTCAGTGCCATCCCCGCTGTCTTTTGTTGATCGGCTTGATGCTGAATGCGTGCCTTCCGGGCTGGAGATCAACCACCATGACCCTCGAGTGGGTTTGTTGGTGCGATCGGCTCGGTGGATCGACGACGCCATTGTCGACATGGAGAACTGCTACAGCGGCTTGCGGCCCGCAAACCAGGTGCCGCCGGTCGGCCCAGCAATCCCCTGCAGGTGGTGTTTTTGACACGTCGGTGCAAGTGCGCCCAAGCCGGTGATTCTCTCCCAACCGTGATCTCGTGGTGGTCCTTTCGCGCCGATTTCCAGCCTGTCGGGGTGGAAGGACGGATCTTCCGCGCCGATGGGCCCTGCCTGGCCTATCTGTTCTCAGATTCGTGGCCTCCACCCCTGGGTGGGCGATCACGCTCACGCTGCGCTCTGCGCGATTCACTCCTGGCGCAGGGCCCAGCTTCCAGCGAGACCTGGATTGGCGGACCGGGCGGAGCCCGGCTCTACCGGCCGCTGCTGGAGATCGCATTGGTTTTTCACCCAAGCGGGTTGCTCTCGTTTGCCCTGTGGCCGTCGTGGTGGCCCCCTTCCACCATCCTGCCAGCCTTGGGCGGGTCTTTCTGCCGGGAGTTTCCGCCGAGAGTGTCCCCTGGTGAATTCCGATGGTGCACCCCCCCCTCTACCCCGGCGGTGTTCGCTGGAGAGATGACCAACGCGCGGCCCTCGCACCTCTCCCAACACCCTGATGTGGCCAGCCCACCTGTTCGAGTGGGTGCAGGGTGCGGGTTGGCCGGGCCCCCGGTGATTGCCGACGGTGCTGGGTGAATCTGGCCCTCATGTGGAATGTGGAGCTGAGTGATCAGGCCAATGACAACCGTGAGGAGAACGCAATCAGACAGCTGCGTGAAGCATTCCTGAAGCTGCCTGGGGTAGCCCCAAACATCGGTGGCTTTAAATCTCCCACCGTTATGGATGAAGTGCTCTCGGGTGTGCGCAGTGCGATCGCCATCAAGATCTACGGCCCCCGAAATCGTCGGCGAGCCTGCGCAGGAAATCGGCGAGCAGGTGCGTGACGCCATTGACCGATTGAGGGGGTGGGTGGATCTGCAGCTTGAGCCGCAACTGCCTATCGAGCAGGTGCAGATCCGCTTCGACCGCCAAGCGGCAGCGGTGCTGGGTCTGAATGTTCAACAGCTCTCTGAGGCCTTGGAGATTGCCCTCAAAACGGCAGGTGGGTTAAAGGGCATAGGTGATGGAAGATTCCCCTGCCCACTGATGTGCTCCGTGACGGTGAAAGCAGGAGCCACGCGAACAACCTCGACCGCCATCCGTTCCCCTTCCAATCGCTACTCCTTCCGGAAGTCACAGTTTCCGAATCGGCAGCATTGCCCGGGTCGACAACGGCCTGGGGGCCAACATCGTGAACGCGGGAGGATTGTCCTCCAAGGTTTGATCGTGGTGTCGTCCAACGTCAGTGGACGGCCGCTTTGGCCCGTCGTCAAGACATTCAGAAGGTGATCGATTCCACCATCACTCTGCCCAAGCGGGGCCTACCTGATCCGTTATGGCGGAACAGTTTCGGAATCCGGGAGCGGGCCGCACCGCCAAACTTGGTTTGGCTCCTACAGCCTGCTAGGCAGTGTGGTGAATCGGTGTGACTGATGTTTCAATGTCGGTTTTTTCAATCCACTCCCCGGCAAACGATCGCCATCCTCATCAAAGCCTGCCGCTTGGCCGCTCGTCGGTGCCTTGCCGCCAATCCCTGCTGAGTGGCGGTGTGCTTTCCGGTGGCCTCGCTGATCGGCTTCATCACCTTGTTTCGGGGTGCGGTTTCGCAATGGCCCTGCTTTCTGGTCGACAAACTAACAACCGTCCGTCAATGCGCAAAGGAATAGAGCTCAGAGAGGGTGATCCGCGGCGGGCAGTTCCTTGAGCGTCCTCAATGCAATTCTGATGACTGCCCTGAGCTCGGCTCTGGGCAATGTTGCCGCTGGCCCTGGCTTCGGCAGGCAACGAGATCCTCCAACCCCTGGCGATTGTGGTGCTCGGGGTTTGATGCACCTCTACCCGCCTCAAAACTCCTGCTAAGTTGCCTCCCGGTCTTTAATGCCCGCTTCGGTAGCTGGTTGCTCCGGCCACCGGAGTGCACCGGCCGTGAATGACGCTCCAAGAACATTCTTTAGAAAAACCGTATCACCGCCGATTCTTGTCGCTAAAGCAATGAACGAACAAACCCCGAATTCTCCCTCCGGGGAAGAAGAAACAGCAAGGACGGAACGGAGTCTCGCCAGTTCCTCGGATTTCTGCAAAGGTTTCAATCCCAGTCCGCCAATAGGCCTGCTGCCCGTGGGGCTTGGCCTTGCCCTGGCGGTGGCTTTCGGCCCTTGGCCGCTGTTCTGGCACTGAGCCCACAGATCACTACCCCCAATCAGACCCCCGAGCCAAACCGATAACCAGCCAGGTGCAGGGAGGGCAAGCCCGATGAGGGCGTGAAGATGGCGAGGCCCAGTTTGCGCAGCTTCGGCAAATCGAGCTGAATCGAAGCCGGGCGAAGCAAGTGGGCGCCGACGTCCGGATCTCAGGTTTCGTTGAAGCTGCCAAGTAGGTGGGCAGTTTCCGGCGTGGGCGTGGTGGCCGGTAGCTGGGTCGAATCCGCAAAGCTGCTTGTTGCGCCCGGTGATGCGTTCGTGCCGGGCAGCCGTTGCAGCGGTCGTCAAGCCCTGAAGCGGCGATGATCCTACGCCGAACTGGAAGTATCGCGGCCGCAGGCCAAGCTGTTGAACGGCCAGTATCGCCGCATGCTGCCACTGGCCGAAGAAAGGCTATCTCCCCTGGCAGGAGTTAGAGGAAGACAAACGTATCGAGATCGTGCGCAGCCAAATTGCCGAGGTTCGAGCCGCCGCCGCCAAGGCCAGCACTGCGGGAACTCAACCAGATGCATCGGGAAATGTTCTTGTTCAAAAGAGCCCGATGCAGCGGCCAAAGTGAGCGGCCGTGAAGAATGGTTGCCTGGTAGTTTCGTGGGCAGGCGCGGCGGAAGTGGTAGCCGAAATCAGTAATCCTGGCGCTAACGGAACCCCACCTTTGTTGGTGACACCGAATATTGGTGAAAGCAATCAAAGTCGGGGAACTGCTGCGTGTGACAAGCAGGATCGCGTGATTCCAGGCCCGGGTCCACCAGTGTGGGCCAAGCGGCGGCAGCGGAGCTAATCGTGGCACCTACCTGTTGCGGCGCAGGTCCGATCAAACGCCAACGACACCGCCGGCGGGAACGGCGGTGACGTCTTTTTCCTGTGTCAAATGCCGCCGCATTCGCCTCACGGTGCCTTTCAGGACGCTTGTTTCAGACCCTTGAACGGGCAGCCCAGTGGTCTTTCTCTAGCGAAAAAGGGTGTGGCCGGCCTCTATCTGTGGCGTGGGAAGCAGCAGGAGGCCGCACGGAGAATCCTCTCGGCCTCAAGGGGGCGAAACTCTTTGCCGGCTCAAACACCTATGTGCTGAAAGACCGAGCTGAACGCAGTCCGCCCCTAGGCCTGCAAGGACAAGTCGCTCCCATACCTACCCAGCGCAGAAGCAGGGATAGGTGTAAACCATCGAATCGCAAGTTTCCATGCCAACCGACACCACCGTTTTTTGAATGCTCTGGCTGCCGGTAGGCCATTGCCTTGCATGTTTCGCCGAGCCCTGAGCTGGCCGGTTGCACGGACGCATCCATCGCCCCCTTTGGTTTAAGCCCTCTCACCGTCGAGCCCCAGCCCGATTGCCGGCAGTTTGAAAGGAAAGCGACTTGGAGTGCTTGAGGGGCAACCTCGGCAGTGAGGCGAAAACGTGTGGACCCCTGGAACCGGCCCTGCCGTTTCCGGGGCTGGAGAAACCAACCCGAGCTGCGCATGGCCCTATGCCGAGATCCAGGGAACGGAATGGCGGCTCGTGGCAGCTCCGAAGGCAGTGGTCTCCCACGATCCAGCTTTCCGCCAGTCCCCTTGTCGGCCTGAATGCGTCCACGGAGTAATTCCCAGCCTGCTGAATTCCATCGGCCCCCAGGCGGCCGTGCCACCCGGGCCCAATGAAGATCGTCCAGTTTTGGCAGGGGTCCCGAGTGGACGCTTCTTTGACCGCCCGCTCGCGGGCCCACAATCCGCTCCGCGGGCGGCCCGAGCTCGAAGCCTAAAAAATTTCCTGTTTCCGACATCGTGCCAGAAGACCCGCTGCTGCTGAGGCCTCCAAAGACGCGCTACGTCGATCTCCAGGCGATGCTCGAAAAGATTCGACACATCAAGAGATCTATATCTTCACACCGAGCAGGTTTATGCTGCAGCGAAGGCCGCTCTTCAAAAATGCCCCGGGACCCCCCTTTTTTTTTGGGCCCCCCCGCCACAATTGCCTGATGTTGAACAGATCCGCACTGCCCAATTCGAGCAACTCCAGCAGATTTTTTACGAGCCTATGAAGAACTCTTCAACTGACTCTCTGCCGAACTGGCCTGAGCCATGGCGCTGCCTGATGTGAAGTTCGTTGCTTGCCGTCCGAACCGCTTGCAGCAGCGAGGATTGGCCGCTGGACCGCGAACAGACACTTCAAGCAGGCCTTGGCCCTGCGCGAAGAAATCCAGGCAAAGCCTGGCCATGCAGGCAGTGGGGCCTTTCCTGGGAGGCCGAGCGCCTTACAAATCCAATATCTGCCCAAAACTCTCCCTCTTCGCAGCTGCCGGCATCAACCGGCTTTTCCAGAGGAAATTCCGGAAACTGCCCAACCCACTGGACGGTGCCGTTGGAACTCGGATTCAGCTGGACCCCTCTTTGAATGGTGGGCTCCAGCGTAGCTGCTGCCACAGTCGCCCGATCGAATCGTCCAATGGCAAGCGGAGGCAAGCTCCAGCAAGCGGCTTGCAAGATCCGCAGCAGGCCGGTCGCCACCCTCGCACGCTAATTGCCAATTTCGCAGCTGGCGAATCGAAAGTGACGGAAGCCCGAAAATCAGAGCTCACGGGCCGCTCTTATCGCCGTCGAATCCCGGTACGAGCTTGGGGTGACAGACATGACCACCGTGCTTGGACAAAATCTGCGCAGTGCAGAGCGGGCCGCCGTGGATCGAATCGAATGCGAATACACAGCTCACAACACTGCAGTCGCCAGCCTCTACCGCTATTCGGCCCAATTGGCCTGCGAGCCACCTATGCCGCTGGGTTTGAAACCCGGGCAAGGGCTTCAGCATCTATCCGGCCAGAGCCCATAACAAGTTCACCTTAAGGGGCAACAAAACACAGCAAATCATAACGAAAACATTCACACTTGGAGCACGGTTGCATACGTTTGCCAAAGAGCTAAAGACGAACCTGGAGAATCGCGGCACGCTGATTGTCATTGGATCACGGTCGTTGATGATGGTGGGTTGAGCTCGTCGCCGGCACGATGTTTCGGACTCGATGGCATTGCTGGCCGATGGCCTAACATATGGCATGCACACGACGTTGCGCTCAGCGTTTCAGCCCTCGCTTATGTCTATTGCCCAGGCGCATACGCCGGCAATCCTCGATTCACTTTTGGAACCGGCAAGGTCCAACGCAACTTGGGGCTTCAACACGGAGCAAACTACTGCTAGCTGTCTTTTGCACTCCTTTTATGGCAGTGGAAAGTGTTGGCAGACTACTTAATCCGATTGAAATTATTTTTGATCAGGAGCAATTTCCAATGCTTGTGCTGGGCTTTTTGCTGGTTAAATGGCGGTCGTGGTGTTTATCCTCGGGCCGGTCAGAGACCAACGACCATAGCCATGTTGAGGCATGATTCACAGCCATGCTACACACGGCCATCATCAATGACCACAACCTCAAAGCAAGCATACCTTAACATGTCCCTTGCTGATGCGCTTACCTCTAATCCTGGCATAGTCCGCCTTTGCTTCACTGCAGAAGTATTTCGGGTTCAATCTGGAATGGTTCGGCAATGGGAAATCGTTGGAGCTGTGCCTTGTCGCGCAGTGGTTCCGGTCGTCTTATTACGGTCTACGAAGCGGGTAATTGCTGGACAGGAAGTCGACACAATCTCAGGCCGCACAAATCAAGGCAAAGCATCGAGGCCGACGATGACACAGTGCTCACGATCTGCATGTGTGGGCGATTTGGCCAAGATCTATTCCGCATCATGCTCCGTCGTTTGCACATGAAAACCACTGACGCCAGCTCAATACAAAGCATGTATCCCAAGAAATGGGCCTTGTCCATGTCCAGCAGTTTGAAGTGCAATGCATGCCCAGAATCTGCCGAAAGGTTTGCAACTCGCTGGCTAGAAAAAACAATCTGACACCCTCGGCTTCATTGCACGGCAGAATTATTCTCAGGCTGATGAAGATCATAACAAGTGATATAGAAGGCTTGTGATCATGTTCCACGACCATGCCACCGAAAAGTGAGGGGTGGCCCCACAGAGTCAGGGCTTGATCGCGGGCTGCTGGCTGCCTTGTTCTTCGGTCCCCTTAGCGCCCGCCTGATCAGTTGGTCTTCAAGTCGGGATGGCTCGCGCTGAATGATTCGCGGCACTGCTTGTACGGAGGAGCCACTTCGGGCTTTTGAATCGTGCGGGGGTTTTGTTGTCCATTCAAACAGGAGGAATCCCGCGATTCCAGCGCCAAGACCTTCCACCACTTCCTGGGATCAGCATTCTCGTGGGATGGTCGGAAGCGCCATCTGCCTGGGTGCAAGGGGTCTCACCCTGCGCCTGCGGGATCAAGCCTCGCTGCTGCTGAACCTAAAAGCAGTGTTCACCTTGTGATTCGCGGGTGTGGATGGCCGTGAACACCTCAGCCGGCAAGGGACTGATCGCTTGCCGTTTTGATCCTCAAGCGGTGCCGTGCTGCTCCCGATCAGCTTCCTTTTGACGGTGCACCCTGCAGGCACGCTGTTTGATCGGCGGCGCTGCCTGGCCTGGGGGATCGACAACAAACCTCAAGCCAACGCCTGGCCTGCGCGACCCGCTCAGATCGCCCCTGCTGAAAGCGATCGGGCCTCAGCTTCCGATGCTAGATCTGGCTCTCAGTCATCTGCCAATCCCTGCCCGGCCCGCTCCCGCTGTGCTGGGGCTGCTGGCCATCGCACCCGTGGGATACGGCCTTTCCCGTCTGGCTGGACTGCTGGCTCTACGCCACTGGGCGCAAGCTCGCGAGGCTGTGGTGTTTGCCACGGGCCTCCGTCGTGGGGGGGCGTGTTGTTCTCGGTGCT
>Ga0163217_1085177_pt1 | contig 18354 bp, 20 predicted proteins | sample SynspAceP_FD_185933 | JGI IMG/M metagenome (GOLD analysis project Ga0163217, IMG submission 185933) | Saline lake microbial communities from Ace Lake in Antarctica - Synechococcus sp. Ace-P (PacBio error correction) | ecosystem: Environmental > Aquatic > Non-marine Saline and Alkaline > Saline ...
CCGGTCACAAACGCCAGACCGATGCGGCGCTTGGCTTTTGCCTCGCCTGTTGTTCGTTCGAGGGGGAAATTTCGACACATCGACGACGTTATCCATCATGCGCACAGCAGTCGCGAACAAGCTTGTTCAGTGCTTTCGACGTCCAGCTGAGGGTTGTCGCCAAACGGATCGGACACCAGTCCGCGCCATATTGATCGACCCCAAAAGACATGCGCATAGGGCGGCAAAAGGCGGTGCTTCGCGCACAAGGGGTTTTGTGGCGGCCGATGGTTTTCGCATAGCTCAGGTTGTAAGGGCTTTCGTTGATGCGGTCGATAAAGATCAATCCGGGTTCGCGAACTCAATAGGTTTGCCTTCATGATCCGGTTAACCACAAGATCCGCGCCTGAACGGTGCGTTACACTTTGCCGTTGAACAGCAGATCCCAGCTGGCATCTGCCTTGAACCGCATCCATGAAAGGGGTCGGTGATCAGCAACCGACATGTTTTGAACATACGAGCAAGCGCGCAGGGTCGGATTTTGCGGAGATGAATCTTCGACATCGGGGGTCGCGAGCGCATCGTGGCCATGCAGGTGCGGCGCCGCGGCGTGAACCGGCGGACAGTGAATCGTCCGCACATCGCAGCCCACACATTGCCATAAAGCTCAGCGTGGCCGGAAAGGCGTCAGCGGAGACCCGCCAATACTTATCCGCGCCACGGGACGAATGGTCCGAGAAATCAATAGCCGATACCCGCCGCCCTGCTGCATGGTTTAAATTCCGCGGCTTCTTTAAGCATGTCAAAGATGCCGGCCATGCTTGTCGGGCACGGTACCACACATGACGAAACAGTTGAACAATGTCACGCGGCGCGGCGGTGCCGCACCTGCAGTGATCCGTCCAAGTCGGGAAGAACTTTTGAAATCCTCCAGCGCCTCAATAGAACGCCTCTTCCCATTTTTCAGGTGGCGTCTTCGATCTGCGCCGAGATTCCCGCGGCAATGCGCCGGCCAAGCTTGTCTTCGACCTGTTTACATTTCTGCGCGGCCGTTGCCAATCCGCAATCCTTTAAAAACGGTAATTTCATGTCCCAAATCCTGTTTCGGGGCAATGGGGGCGGCAAATCGTGACATATTCGATTCCTTGAGAGCTGTTTGGGGAAGGTGTTCACCATACCCCAAATCAAAGCGCAAAGCACAACAGGTTTGAAAAGCCGACGCCCTAACGTCTACAATTATGTCCGTGGTCCGGAGCGAATGCGGAATTGCCAGGAGGATCTGTGAAAAATCTATTAAAATCTCATCAAGTATGGTCGGTAGGACAACCGAAACCGTTCGATTTATTTACGCATAGACTGACACTCGCGCGCCAATCTCTGAAAAGATATACAACAGGCTTGCTGCTGATGTCCAGCGCACCCGGAACTTGTGCTCCATGTTATTCCCATCCAGCACGCGGTAAGTTGCTTCATACATCGTGATATCGTGATACGTGCACTTGTGTGGCACTGCTGTTCTTTGGTAAATTCCAATCAAAAGGCTGCAAGCCATAATCACGAATAGCTAGTCCTGTAACACGGGCGGTCGGAGCTCTTCTTCTGTGCTAGATTACATTAGTTCTCAGAATGCGTCGCTGCCGAGGTCTCATCACGCCACAGACCATTATGAGGTCGCATTTGACGCTCCTGCTTCTGGGACCAGATGCATTCTAAGGTCTGTTTATCTTTTTAACGAAAGGGCATTTCCGAGCAGGAAGAGCTTTCATGCAGTTCAGAGTCATCTGTGTCGCTCCTGCACTGGACACACGATATGGTAATTGTTCTCTCTAGAAGATCTATACCAGATAAGAGGGCAGTGCCTCAAACACGTCCATTATCAATGGCACTGTGCCGAGAGAATCCTCTGCTGTCCCTCAAGAATTGCTGCTCAGCAGAACCTGTCCCACTGAGAGGCTCGCGAACACGAAGAAGCCCGGCGCACACTAGAGCTTGAATCCGCCGCCCTGGAACGAGATTTGCGCCGCCTACTTGTATATAACCGTAACCCCGTCGCATCCCGCAGTAGCTCCTCTGCAGGGATTTTGAGGTTTTATTTGGCAAAATGTACCATATGCGTAGAGAGATATACACCCGATATGACCGCTTTATTCACTCATTCTGTTCTCTCTCTCATCATCATACACTCTCAGAAGCGATAGCTGTCTCTCATTGTTACGTACTTTTAATTATCGCAGAGAGATAAAACACCCGATTTAAGGCAATTCGCTCAGACGCCAGCAGGGCGCGCATTACCCCGACTCTCAGATGGTGCGAGCGACCTAAAAATTGCCGATTTCATCCACTCACTTAGCACATCTCGACTCTTATCACTAGAGTCACCTTAAAAAGACTCGATTGTGAGATACACCACTTATTTTGATATATATTTCAATACACGCCGGATCTGCAATCATCCCATCGGACAGAATGCTTGAGGTGGTTGGCGCGCAGCGGTCTCCCCCGCTTGAGGTGATATCGGCAATCGCCTCTGCGGTTTCGTTCTCTTTATCGTGCCCTCTGTCGCCGCCTTGGGCTGTTCTACCAGCGCGTAATCCGCAACGCCCTGTGCTGCGCAGGAAACTTCCCGCACCAGACGGTGGTATTTTTGTGGCAATACGCAAACGTGGAACGCCGTGTTTGTCGGCGGAGACAGCCGAGGCCAGCGGCAATCCAGATGCGTCGAGCGTATGCCGACATCGACGCCCAGGGCTTGCGGCAGCCCGGCCGATATCAGGTCCGCTAGCCCTAAAATCGCAAGTTCCTCTAAGAGCGTCATGACCAAGCTGATCCACACCAACGCCTAGTTTGCTCTGGTGCACCAGATCGGCGTGCCGGTTTGAAGCGCCAGTGGATGCGTCCCTGCGGCCAGTTCGCGGGGAATTTCAGCCCGCAGAATCAGCTAAGATCAGCGACAACGTCCGTCCTATCCCCATTCGACAGCAAACCCGCGTATTCACGTTTCGGAGCCCGTGCGCTGTCACAGGTGAATCCCCGTGCGGCGAACACATTCAAAGGTAGCCTCTTTACCATCAGACGCCCCTTGGAGGGCACAACCAGAGTTTTTGATCGTCACTTAAACCTGCCTCCAGTTCCCAGTCAGACGCAGGGCGCGAATCAACGCCCGGCCGACCGCCGGGGGATTTCACCTCACCCTGCCCCAAACGACGGGTCAGCGCATCATAGCAGCCCGCCCAGCTCAAGCGAATCGTAGGGCAAATCTGCGCCCAGACGTTTAGCAGGCGCGGAGAGTCCGAAACGAACGTCATAATAACTCCATCGAATACGCGGCCCAAGAGCTGGCTTCGAAGCATCAGGTTTATCGTATCGACACCGCGTGCGGCCAGACGCCTTTATCCGTGCGGCAACACGGTCCACCGCGTCAGAGATGGCGGGCATGTCGACGGCAAAGGTCATGGCAGTTGGCCTGATCGCATTAGGCATGGTTTCCCGCACATTCCAGCAATCGCCAGTAAATAGGACATTCCTTGCTGTGCGCGTACATGCGCCGGGTTCGGCGGTCGTCGGCACGCCAGGGCCGCGATGCGGGGTTTTCGATCTCGTCCAAGCCTGCGCAGTCCGCATCAGCGGCGCGGTGATCCGCACCGTCGACTGGCCAGCAAAGCGGCCACGCGATGCAGGCATGCGCGTTTTAACCAGCATAGCGTCGAGCAGCGCACGGAACGCGCGGGCCGCCAGATGTGGCGGCATCAACGCCGCCTTGCGCGAAGCGCCGATGTATCGAGCCGCACCCGCAACCGCAAGGCGCATCAGGATACCGATAGTCCCCCGTCACCGCGTGGACCGCAACCCCGACATGCCCTATAGGATCGTGGCAAAAGACTTCGGCATCGCCGCTGCGGGATCGCCGCGGTCCCAAAGACTTTCGTAGCCGGCCTGGATATATCGTTTGGCAACGGTTTGGGGTCACGTTTCCTGACGGCGGAACACTTCGCGACGACGTAGAGATATAGCGTGCCGGGTCCGCGCCCATGCGCCATAATGCATTTGCCACCACTGGGCAAGGTATAATGGGGCGCAGCCAATCTGTCGCCCGCATACGCGTCCGACGTCACGTACGCACGCGCAGCGATGTTCTTCGCCGTATGAGATCGAGGCAGGGTTGTCGGCAGGCCTGCCAAAGATCGGCGCTTCAACCACCACTGCCCCTGCGCTCGAACAAGGCGCGCAGGCTCGCGGCCTTGGCAAAGGATTTTCGGATCGGGTCGCCATCTAGCGGTTTGCCAGCTCCAAGTATTTCACGCACTTTTTGGGCGACAAGGTGCACCGACGGCTGCCCACTTCATTTGGCTCGGGCGGATCTTTTCCTATTTCCTCGAGCGTCGCGCTTTCAGGGCAAATTTTTAAGCGCCTCAAGGATAAGGTCCTTGATCTGTGATCATACTCTCTTGTCGAATTCATCCCCGCCCTGTCGTTCACCTGCTACCGGCTGGCACGGCGGTCTGCGTATTTCAGCTGTTACCGAAGTTTTTGGGTTACCCAGATAGACCTCGGCGCGGATGCCTGCCTGCCGCATTCAGGCGAACCATACGCCTTGATAATCGTGGACATGCGGTCCTTTTCCCATCACGGTTTTTAACCACCACCGGTCCTTCGGCCTGCGAACTGACATCCGCCTAATTTGAGAGCCTAGCAAAGGCAGCGCCAGATAGAACGGTACGACAACCGATAGACACAACCGCGTTGCACGGGACTTTCCCTCGTCGGTCCCAACGTTTGACCTAGATCATCGTAGCGCCCCCGCCCGCGACGAGCGCAAAGTTGCGCACATGGCGCCTTTTAACATCCCTTGATCTCGAAGGTCAGCTCCGCCTCGAAAACGCGACCGGTGTTAAATAGCCAAGACCGCGCACAACGGATGGGTCAATCTCTAAACGGCGGTCAGAGCCGTAAACCCACCGGCCGCCATCAGAATTGCGGCGATGGTTTCCAGCTCGTCTACGCCCCTTGCGCCCCCTGTGGCAGAACCCGCGACCAGTTCACGCAGCCGCGAGACGGTTTCCGGGCACCGGTGTCGCGCCTTGGCCTGCATAAAGTCCGCAATGACAACATCGCTTGTGTATCTGTCAGGCCCGCCCCTCGGTGAAAATCACCGCTGTCGTCCTTGCGGCCCGCGCCCAACAATGCGCGCATCGCCCGTCCCAGACCGCAGCCGGTCAAGCTTGTCGATCGCAACGCCAACACGATGCCGGCGGGTTTTCGTGGCCGAAAAAAGATTCAGGGTTGGCGGGGTCAGCACGCCTGCGAACTTCCATCACACCGTTCAAGACCTTGGCGGTTTGTTTCACCGCGCACGATGTAATCGCCGGCGCTCCAATCCCAACTTCTTTCCAGACAATCCGCCCAGCATTGCGCAGCCTCTCCGCAATCCGCTGCAACGGAAGGTGCCCCGACAGTATCGGCCATCGCAATCTGATATAAACTGGCTGAAACCGCCCGGACCCGGCCTTGTTTCGTTTGCGCCAGACCGGTTCCGCATCGCATAAGCGGCGATAGGGCGTGTGGCAGATCGTTGCGGTGTTGGGCCATAGACCCGCGCCAAGCGTGTGCGGTCAGGTCCATAGCCGCAGGGCCAGCCCAAGTCGCCGGGCTTGTCGGCCTCGGCATCCTCTTTGCCACGCAAAGCACACTTTCGTTTGGGCCCGGTCCAACATCGGGGAAGGAACTTGCCCAAGCCTGCACGCGTCTCCCACGCCGGAGCTTTCCCAATGCGTCAAACCCGTAGCGATGATAGACCTGCCGCAAGTCTTGTTTGCAGCATGCTCGCGCGCTGGGTGACTTCTGCCACCGAAATAATCACGAAATCCTTTGGGCGCTTCGGCTTTGGGGGCGGGAGATCTTCTTTTTGGCTTTGGCCAATTGGATCACATCCCCTGGTGGGGGCTAAATATCGCGCTTCGCACGTCTAGCCCAACCCCCGCTAAGGGCCAAGCGACGCGGCCCGCGCTTTGTCCAGACCTGCGCAACGCATCCCACCTTATCTAAACGCAGGCGGCAACCTGTTGGAAGGGCGGGCCAAATGCGCAAGCTGAAAGGTGCCCTCATGGTAAGCTCGAAGAACAAATGGCCCATCTGATCCGCAGCGGTGGATGACCTGTCCGATGTCGTCTTGCCCGTCAGGAGACACGAGAACTCGCCAATGCTGGACCGCGCGGGTCCATTATGCTGAATCGCAGCCGCGCAAGGTTGAACCGCGCAGGCGTCAGGCTCCCGAAGGCCGTCCGTTATCGGAACGAACGCCCGCCGCACTACTGATCCTGGGGCTGCACGGGCGGCGCAGGACAGCTTGCCGTTCGGTGCCAGATGCCGCCATCAAGATTTCCTCGACCTCCATCAACGCCGGTCAATGACCGGATTGCGCCCTTGATCTTGGGGTGACGGGGTATTCGGCCACAGAGGTCTACTCTCGACCTCCGCCGGGCAACGTCCGCGGTCCCCATCAGGCAAGAGTTTTGCACGCGCCCTTGCCCCGCCGCTGCGCGCGACAGATCCGCGCACCGTGCCAAGACATTCGGCGACGCGCTTCGTCGGCCCCTGCCGCTCTCCACCAAAGAATCGCGCCAGCCCCATATTGCCCGCATTCTCGACCACGGTGTCGATCGGCAAACACAGAACCGGCCAGCAGTTTCAGCTGCGGCTTCGCGCTTTCCATGTGGCCTCCGAGCAATGACCAACACCTTTCGATCGTTTCAAGGTCGATCACGCGCCCCAGTCCCAGCGTGTCCGACGAATAATGTCCACCTCGTACCGCGCCTGTCGGGTCCCGACACGCTGTGCCCAAAAGGCACAAGCCCGCTCTGCCGCGCGCCCGATCTACGTTCCTCCGCCGTCCGGCGACGAAATACCGGCCAAACGGGCGTTCATGACGCCGGCACTGTTCGATCGACAACTTTTCGCAGTTAGCTCGTCCAGCGTCAGAAAACGGCACCCGCGCGGTGGGCGGATTTCTACGCTTCATCGGCCCCATGCTACAAGCTCCATCCACGCGGGTCGGCCCGCCACAGTTATTAAAAGCCGATGCGTCTTTTCTTGATTTTCGGTCAGTCGTTCAGCGTGCGTCCTCAGTCCATAGCACGCAGCGATACACAGGACCAGCTCGGTTCAGATCATCCGCATCCGCCTCGCCTAAGCATGAGACCACACCTGATTTTCAGATGAGTCTTTGTTCAGTAGGATCGCCGTGCAAGTAGCTGATTACCAAATTACCGATCCAAGCTGATTGCCAGACAACGACGGCATTATATCGTCCACAGTCTCAACTATTCTACCCTCACACATACCCACATACACTGATCACCTACGACATTAGATCTCGCCCAAAATTTCATCAATTGCGGGCTGTTTGCCTCACTCACTTTCATTCACAGATCATACTCCGACCGCGAACCAGATCAGAACTAATGTGGACAACCCAAGGCCTCTTGTCCGACACAACCTGGTCACCATACTGCGAGCCTTACGTGACTCCAGCTCCTCATTCGCCTCAGAATAACACCGAACGTTCTTCACACGCCCCCAAGGCATAGACACTATGCCGCACCTCGACATTATCCACACGTTGAACACGTCACGCATCCACTGGCGCGCTTCACGCAGGCAGACGCACCACACGGCGAAGATAGCCCGCTTGCACCCTTCTCGAAATAGATAACAGCCACTTTATTATCGTCAGGTGGATAAATCGAGTCTCAAATTACCACCACAACATAATGAACACCGAATAATCACCACCATAAATTCGACGGCGCATTGGTTTCGCCTTGAAGTCATCCCACGCCGCAGTCGTGCATAACTGACACAACGCATAGGCGGCGTCAGCGTGGGACTAACTGTTGAAACAGCTACAGTCTCGAGCGAATTTTACCAACAAGGCTCGAACTGACTCTCACGCACGCTATTACCTTTTATCGCATGCGTTCCGCTTGAGCCATACGCGCATTCCTCCTTTTCGAACACATCAATCAAAATATACAAGCTACATCTACCAGTAATGTCCAAACCTTGATGCCCTTTTTAACACCATTCAACCCCCCATAACCCTACACATTCTCCACAATACACGATTTTGGTCGTTACCTTGGCCATTTTCCCTCGCATCTGTTACCACATCGACGCGCACAGGTCATGCGCCGCAAGGCTGTAGACCCGCATTGAACATCGCACGCGACTCTCAGCAAAATAGACCTGTTCTCTTATAGAGATTCAAACGATGATACCCCACTTGATCTTCCTCCATGACTGCGAGTCTCCAATCAGAAGCCTGGCTCGCCCACAGATCTATCTAATCCCCAGCTCAGCGCGCACTTGGCGCGTTTTTGACCTCTGTCATAAGGTCGTAAATCAGACAAGTATTCCTCACATCGGTCCGCAGGGACCGATACAACAATAGAGGACAGACACAGCAGCACCAGATATCGCAAGCTTCACGCCACATAGACACCATCGCGATTTAGTACCACGTATTTAGAAAAAGAGGCATCCCACCATACCAACCTGCCGACTCAGATATCCACCCTGAACCCCTGCTCCACCGTCTTGAGCCTCTGGCCAACACAGCTCTGATAGGTAGACTCTCGTCGTCAAACAGCGAATCAGTAAAGCAGAACTCGTCGATCCAACTCCAACCTCGGGCCGAGCGCAAACACACAAGCGTCATAGATAACTGCAGACGGGCCCACCCATGCAATCATCCCCGAAGATGAACTTGAATCCTGTCATACCCACCAACTCGACGCGTATTTCCTGGCTGAGTACATTGGAAACTACTTGAGACGCCAAAACAATCGACAACATATAGACCATACAACCTACCATTCAACCAGCCGACCTGTCATACATACTCAAACTTTCATGTCCTGAAGCCCCTTGACAGTTAGCGTGGACAATTGTCGACGCGACACGGATACCTGATACAGGGCACCAGCGCCGTCACAGGTCCGGCTCCAGGCATCAGCCAACCACCAATTGCCAGCGCTGGGTCCAATAGCAGTTCGACGCACAACCACGCACCCCTCGACTAGCTGGCATAGATATAGCAACAGCCGCCGCGTACGATCACAATACTCCTTCGTGTCTTGCAGCCTCTTCGCCACCCGCGCGGCTCATCCGCCAAAGCCTTTTCGAATGCACTCGACGGGCTTCACGCACTTCCGACCACGGATCGAGCTCACTCTTGAGCACCGACGATCCACCCGCTGCCTCAGGCATCGCTGCAACACCCGCCGAATCGTCGCGCAAACGCCGCATATGGACATAAGCGCACCAAACGTGCTAGCATACAACACTGCGCCCTACTCTTGTCTTGCGCCGATAATTTAGCGCACTGTTCACCATCTCAGAATCACCGTCTTCACACACCGACAAGATTCCCATCACAAAGCGATAGATACAGTCAGCAATACGACTACCGTTGCCGCAGGTTACAGCCGAACACGATTACACACAGCTATGATATGATAGCCGCAGCGGATCTGAGATCGGTGATGGTTCAGCCATAGCTCATAGGCCATCACAGACTGCCGAACCCCGAGCCCACGACCTCCGGCCACAGCGGATTATGTTGTCTCCTTCGAGCCATATTCGATTAAATCCGCCAACGTTCAAGAAGTACCCGCCGGACACCATGCCCACTCGATATGCCAGATATACAAATACAGCCGCTTCATCAGTCTTCGAGCCACTGGCTCGGCAATGAGAGGATCATTAAGACTCGGTTAGCCTCATCACACCCATCAAATGACCAAGCTCTCGCCTACACCGACCAAAAGAAAACAACCCAGATATTCACCAGTTATTTCGATACCTGCGATAATATTACCACCGCGATTATCGGAAGCGATACTCGGAGTCAACGACGATCAGGCCATATTAAGCGCAAAGAGCATTATAGAGTACGATCTCGACGCTCGCGCTTGTAGATTGGCACTGAATACACGTGGGCAGATCCAGGCAAACATATAGAGTACTACAAACCAATCACATCTCGGTCTGCACTGAATTATACTGCTATCGAGACTCACCGTCAAGCCTGTGCCCGTGCGTTTCAGTCAGGCGCCAATAGTGTACGACATAGCACCGTCCGCAGATCATCAGTATCAACCGCCATTACATGGGCCCTTCTCAGTACTCTAATATCGGCCCTTGGGACACATCAGGATTCGTCATTCGTCTCCGCGTCGCCACAAGCGCGATATATAATACGCACTACGTGCCTATCGCCATACCATTCCCATACAGACTCGACAAAGCCATCACTGATAGCGTCTTCGGAGATACAGTCTCGCTGTTCGCGAGCCCAAGTTACTGGTTGGCACACGTCCCCTCACCCCTCGGGGTGGCACGTTGCAACTGCGTACAGTAATCAGCCGTCCGTCTGAATGCCGCCCGTGCAACAGCTCAGCGCCATTCCGAGCGCCCTCTACGGCGCGCAGGGCGCCCTGCCCGCCTTGACACACATTAACTTGCTCCACAGGCCAGACCCCCGCGCCGCCTCCGGTCAGCCAACAATCAGCCCCGCTGTTCAGCGGCCTCCAGCTCCTCCAGCGTGAACCTGCGGCTAGCTGCCTCACCAGCCACTTGTCGATATACATGACAAGAGTTTCAGCCTTCATACAGTTTCTCAGAGCCGACCATACAGAGATTCGCGCGCCAGCAACACCACAGGGGCCGGATCGCGCGGCTTTTCCACCCGCTGCACCAGTCACATACGCCAGATCGACCTGATTACTACTCCCGACTGATCGGCCTGACACCCACACGGCAACCTGCACCTATACGCGACCGAATATGTCCAGACGAGGACGAACCATGTTGTTTGCGCTGTCAGGCTCAAGTGCCATTGCGGCAATCCGCAAGCTTCTTGCACGAATCAGAGCCGCCTTTTTCAAGCCCAGACGCCCTTCCAACCGATATTCCAGTGCCGATGCGCAAGCTTGAATGAATCGGGGTTGCTTGTGCCATATGACGCCACTTAATCCCTCACCCACACCGCCATCTCACCAGACCACACCGGTGACCACGTGCGCAGTTCGTTCCCGGCAATACACGCTCCGACCAATGAATCCTTATCCACGCACCAATCTCTTCGCCATAAGGAACCCCTAGGCCCCCGCCTCAGCCTCGCTGAATTTGCCGCGCGCCGCGTTCCCCTATCGTCGCATCTGTAAATCGCCGCCGCAGATACGGGCTAAGGTACCCGCGGCCGGAATCGCCAACCTTCTATGGACATCACTTTTCTCCTCAACGGGGAAGTCCGTGTCACTGCACGGCGTCTCTCCCAACCAACGACGGCTTGCTGGATTGGCTACGGCGATAACCCGATATCTGACCGGCACCAAGGAAGGCTGGCAACTGAAAGGCGCATTGCGGCGCGGTGAATTCTCGTGATGATCAGCGGGACGACCCAGGGCCACCGTGGCGATGAACGGCTGCCATCCCTGTTTCCTCCCCAGAATCAATGGCAAAGCCGTCACCACGTCGAAAGGGCTTGCCGCGCCGAATTGGCAGCCTGCATCCCGGTGGCAGCCAGGAACCATGATCGACCCATCGCATGGCAGCCATGCGGCCTTTTGCACGACCGGGCTTTTGCCGTCACCCCTACCATGGCCACCGCACTTCACTTTGAACACGGGGGCCACCGACCAACGACACGACGCACCCCGCAGGAAACCTGTTGCCGTTGCACGGCTATCAGCAGCCCAATCATATGGGTCGGCCAAAGCGGACGCGGCATACTTCTCCTGTGCCGGCCACACCTGAGGACCTCAACTTTCATGAATGGCCCCTAAATCCTCGGGGGGCGCCCCGGCGCAGCCAGGCACTGGGGTGCGGACAGCCCCCAGCACGACCATCGCACCCCACTCGACACAGATTGAAAACTACCGCCCCGCTGGTACGCGACCAACTCCGACAACGACCTTGATCGGCAGGGGCAGACGGGATGTGGGGCTTGGTGTCCCACAATTCCGACGATCTCCGGGCCCGGTGAGTATTTCCTACCAAGACTCCCTGAACCTCCGGCCAATCACACGATGGCGGCGAATCACTTGGGCGCATGCGGCGCGGCCGACCACCCATCGTAGCGCTCGAAAGGCGCATTTTCGGCACCGCTCTAAACCCCAGCCTTGGCGCGATTGTTTTTGGCGGCGGTATGGCTTCGGCCGGCAGGTTGCGCAAAACGCGGCAACGCATTTCGGGGCGCAATAATCGCCAATTGGCGGTCGCCCTTATCCGGGGACGGCCCTCCGGCAAACTCCATCGCCATGGGGGCAAACGCTGCACCTGCGCCACCGGTGACCAGCACAGCTCCGCAGCCTAAATCCCCTGAATTTCTTTACCTCAGACTACGCAAGCAAGACCGCCCCACGACAGATTTGTCGAGGCGATCCCGCTGCAAATGCATGCCATCTGCCAATTGGATGACAACGTCTGCGCTCTACACAAATTCAGCAAACGCACTTATCGATCAAAGGACACTGCGGCGCTGTACGGCGGCTGATATCCAACATCACCCCGCGAGGATGACCTGATCACGAGACGCACGCATCGCCCTTTGGCGGTAATGGCGGGCAACCGCATACGGGCGACCCTTAGACCGAGCGCTGCTGGTCAATCAAATCCTTTGACGAGGCCAACGATCCGCCGCGCATGAATGCGCTGGCGCTGGACTACCAGTCGGATTGACCGATAGTGCGCGCCTCGCGCAGTATCGTCTGCTCCCGCCCAGAACCTGCTGTTGCGCTTTTGCATGATCGTAAATGGCGTGGCTCACGAACCCTGCACGAGGTGACAGCATGAGCGTGTGCTAAATCCCTCCCCATGACGCCGGCAAGCTCCTGTTGACGGGGGCCGCGCGCTCTCGAATGACATCCCAGACAACATGTAGCCGGCCACAACGCTGCACATCGCCTTTGTGGCCTTAGCACTGTTGCCATGCGGGCACACTGAAATGAGAGTCATGACCTAATGCGCCGATGTCGCACGCCGCCCCGGTGTGGTGGCGGCATGGCTGACGAGCGGCAGATCCTGCCGTTTGACAATGACCTAGATGTCGCCCTCACAACCATGAATGGACCCCACTGCTGGGCGCAGACGCGGTACATTACCGTCGGCCTAGTAACCTGTGTTCTGGTTGTCGCGAACGAAACCACCTTGCGGCACGCCACGCGGCCCGCGGCTTAGGCATCTGACATCACTACCCGACGCTCTCCCAATTCTTACCCCATTAAAGAGGCCGCTCGGCGCGCTGGAGTCCGCTTCGAAGACGGCCCCGCATCTTACCAAAAAGGCACGCCGCCAGCCGCCCTACCACGGCCCCCAACAAGCCTGAAGCGGGACGAATCAATATTTGGTGGGCAGGAGCATTTCTTATCTGGAAGGTCAGGCCCGCACTCGCGCTGCCCGCAAGTACATGGCGATATTGGTTTCGTCCATTCCCCTCGACCCATGCCACCGACGAGATCCAGCATAAGTGGCAGAGGCCCTAGGCCAAACCCCAATGCACGCAGTGGCGGGTCGAGACGCGGCGCATGGTGGTGGCCTTGGCGGCAAGGAAAGTCTCAGGGCAACGCCCCTCGCGTGGCCTGCGCCGTACCCGCCGCGCGCAAGAACAGGACGCCCGCTGCAAAATGCTGCTATGACCAGTGACGAACGAAACATGATCGTCACTGGAAAGGCGTCATTTTTTCCGCATCGACTATACCAGGTCGGCTTTGACACAAAGAGGGCCGTTGATCAGCGCCGCCTGGATCCTTCACCGCCATTACACCCGCCTGTGGCTGGGCAATAGGACCTGTCCCTTGCCCGTGGCGGATCGTGCCGATGCTGCACCGCGGATAATGCCTTATAACCTTGATACATCCGCAATCACCTCGCACCGGTTGCGCACCGACACCCAAAAGCGCCAACGGCATTTCGGCGGCTTTTTGGCCGGGCCTCAAGGGATTCGTGGGGATCGAGCGGGTGATGGACGCCATAATCGCACAATCACTTCGGCCGTAGAGTCCGACTGACAGGTGCGGCGGGCGAAATTTACGTAGTGCTGATGTGATGCAGCCAATGAAAATAGCGCCGCGTCAGGCCCATGACGACGCGCGCCGTGCCCGAATGCAGCGGCCGACCTTGCCTCCGCGGCGCGCCGGCCTGCAACCACAAGACGGCAACGCCACCCAAGCCTAAAGATGCGCAAACCCACGCCCTACCACCAACTGCCAGTGCAAGACTGCATTAATCCAACGCGCTCACCGAACGCTGCCCAAACCTCGGACTATGCCGCCACGCCCGCGCTGCGATTAGCGGATTGGACGTGACCAGCCGAATAACCTGAAACGCGGTATCGCGCTGACGCCGGTGAAATTCGGCATCTTCCTTTACGCTCACCCACCTCAATCAGGCGGGGGCGCTGGTGCATGTTGTAATCCAGACGGGTCGATCCCACAATGAACCCCAGCGGCGGACCGGAAATGGGCCAAGGCCTTTTTCAACAGGTCGCTCAGGTTGCGGCAAGTCGCTTTGGCGTCGAATTGTCCAGCAGTCAAAGATCACGCGACGGACACGGGTAAAGTGCCCCAACACACCTCGGCCCACGGCGGCCGTCTTCGGGACGGACCTGAACGGCATGGCGGTGCAAGCGCCCCTGCCAGACAACAATCCCGCGACCGCATCCGCCGACCATCTGGCCGAACGCTATCAGACACAGCCCGGATCAGGTGCGCTTTTTCCGACGGGCAGGTGCAGATCGTGGGCGAGACCATTAGGCTTTGCCCAAGCTGCCGCCCTCTGCCTATGAAAACCGCGTCCTGCAACTGTCATTCGACAGGCCCTACTCCAAGGACACCGAGATCGAATGGGACCGCAATCGCAGCAGGGCCAGCCGTTCTTCTATTTTGCTTCGGTGCCCCGCAGTACTCGAAGTGGTGATCGACACGCCTGAACCGGCGAAAACAGGATCCTCCTACGCGCCGACATTTTGCATGAATGCGGGCGCGTCGCTGAACCCTGCGCTGGACAATCGGCCAAATCGAAGCGGCTTATGTGCAGGGGCGCGGAGTGCTTCAAACGACTGAAGAACTGGTCTGGGAACGACAAGGCACGCTGAAAACCCACGCGCGCGACCTATAAAGATCCCCGCCATTCTGACCGGCCCGATGTGTTCAATGTGGGGCTCTGGGAGCGAACCAACCACCGCGCAAACGGTCTATCGGTCCCAAAAGCGTGGGAGAAACCGCCGCTGATGCTGGGCGATTCTCGAGCATTCATGGCGCTGTCGATTGCGGTCAGCCGCCTTTGGCGACGGATTTTGGGCGATCTGCATAACACCCGCAACAAGCCGAAGCGGTACTGACCGCGATCGGGAAAAAGCCTCGCAATAAGCCCCCTTTGACCGCGCAGCCCTGTCCCCAAGCGGTTCGCAGCGCATGGCGATGTCCGCGGCGCATCCGTTGTGGTGGCAGGTCAAGGTCTGCCCCACGTCCGGCGGGCACAATCGATGCTGGTCTGGGACGGCGGGGCCTCTGGTACCATCGGCGGTGCCAGCTTTCGACTGCAAATCCATGCGCGATGCCGCCATGAGCTGCGGGTGCCGCCCGCAGCAAACTGACCCGCGCGGCCCTTGTCCCCGCATGAACCAATGTTGTGGCGGGCGGTGACCGTGGTGATCGAGGTTTTCGATGCCGTCACGCTGGACGACACCCAATTGTCCGACACCTACCCCGACATCTATCTGCGCGCGATTGAAATCCGGCGCCCCGCCCCTTGCCGACAGCTTGTCCGCGTCCAAAATCGACGTGCCAGTCGGCAGCGCGAACCGCTGGCCCATTACCACCCTGCACGGCGGTTGGCCTGGCAGAGCCGTTGTGGGCAGCCCTCGCGTCAGGTGGTCATCCACGGCGGCAGGCATGTCGGCAGCGCGCTGGCAGGCATTCTGGCCCCCTTGACCGCAGTTCGCAAGTGACCAACTGGCCGATCGGCGCGCCCCGAAATATCTGGATAACCTGCCCGAAGGCGTCACCGGCGTTTGGATAGGCCCCTTGGGGTGTCGCGACTGCACAACGCCGACGCGAACGTACCGGCGCATTTTCCATCATGACAACCGGCCGCATGCATGACGATCTGACAATGTGCCACCGCCCTGCTGCACGCGACTTTTGCTTTGGCGGATTGATCGGGTCAGGACACAAAATGGGCGCGGTTTCCGCAGCCGTTTGGCCGCCTTAGGTCATGCGCCCCGAACAGATCGACCCGCATCACCTGTACGGAGAAGGTGAGCATCCTCATAGCGATGCCACTCGGAGTAGCTACGCACTCTTAGCAATTGGACCCTGCCGCACGAATAAAAGCCAAGTTTGACACAAAAAGGAACGCTGGCCGCATGACCGACACGCCCCTTCTGGCGCTTTCCGGGCTGACCCAATAGCCTCGCCCCGGTGTTTTGTCGCCAATGATGACGTGTACATTGCGCATTGCGGCCGAGGCGGAAGTTCAATAGCGTTGTTGGGGGAAAACGGCGCCGGCAAGTCACGCTGGTCAAGATGATTTATGGGTTGTCAAACCCCGAACAGCGGGCACGAATGCAGATGCACGGCACCAGCCTTTGCACCCGCAAGAACCCGTGCCGCCCGCGCCGCGGCGTGGGCCATGGTTGTTCCCAGCATTTTTCCTATTTGACGCCGCTGAGCGTGGCAGAAAAACATCGCCCTCGGATGGAGAACGCGGCCCAGCTGCGCGCCCTCAAGCAAGCAAAATCCGCGACGGTGTCAGAGCCTATACGGCCTGGCCCCTGTCACCTAACCGAAAATCGTTGGCGGACCTATTCCGCAAGCGAGAGAACGACACAGGGTCGAGATTATTCGATGAATCTGCTGCCAAGACCCCAAGCTGTTGATACATAGGATGAACCCACCAGCGTTTCTGACACCACCACAAGAGGTTGAAATCCTGGTTCAAACCACTGCCCAAGCTCAGCGGCCGAGGGCACCGCGATCTTGTATATCTCCCATAAAAGCTCGAAAGAAATCCGCAGCTGTGCGACAAGCGCGACGATCCTGCCTTGGGCAAAGTCGTGGGCCATTGCAACCCCGTCGGAAACGACAGCAGCCGGGACATGGCATGAAATGATGGTGGGCAGACAAACGCTCAAAGACGGCCGACGCGCGCGGGCAAGAAACACCCGCGCGCGGTGAAGCTTGACCTCAATGGGGACTCCTCTGCGGCCTCAGCCCAGTTCATATCGGCATGCCGCTTCGCGTGATATTACGTGCAAGTCCGCGCAAGGCGAGATTTTGGGCATCGAAGGCGGTGTCCGCGGGCAACCGGGCAAGAATGAACTGCTGTCGGCGCTGGTCGGGCGAGTTGCTTGACCCGCCGCTGGATGGTCGACGTTCTGAGACACGGTACAGGGAACGCCACCGGGCACCGCCCCTCGCGCCAATTACTCGACCCCGCGCCCGAAGGAAACGTCTGGGCCATGGCCGCCGGCGCCCCCGATATGTCGCTGAACCCGAGAAACGCCAATGCTGACCGGAGCCGTGGCAAGCGAAAACCTTGGAGCGTCGCGTGAATGTTGAACTGGCCGCCGCCAAGCGTTTTCGCCGAACGCATTTCGCCGAATTTCGAGCGGTCCGCCCACGCCTGGCCCCGGCAAATGCCGCGCGGTCGCTGTCGGGCCGGCCCGAACCTTCAGAAATTTCGTCATCGGCCGCGAGGTGTTGCAACGACCGCAGTGCATGTGGTCCCACCCAGCCCGACATGGGGCGTGGATGCCTCTGCCGCAGCGGCCGCGATCCCGGCAAGCCTGCTGGATCTGGCCGAAAAGCGGCCACGGCTGGTGATGTGATGCAGTCTAGGATTGGACGAGCTGAATGGAGAATATCGGACCGCTTTTGCCGCCCTGAACGAGGGCCGCCTGTCAGAAGCCACGTCCGGCACAGGGGGCTGACTGTGGACGAGATCGGATTGATGATGGGCGGGGCCAACGGATGGAGGTGGCCCCATGTTTGACGCGTCGCTTTGCGGGGGTTTTCACACCCCCACACCCCCTTGGATTTTTCCCTCTGCAAAATGAGTGTTCGACCAAGAAAGTGGTGTCAGTGGCATGAATGCGGCTTGAGAAACGGCCTAGCCAGCCGGGCGTTTTTCCTAGCCACGCCGGTTTTCTGGCGGTCATTGCCACGATGGTGGTTTTTGGTGGCGCGTTGTTTGCGGTACTGGGCAAAGACCCGCTAGCGTGCGATGCATAGGCGATATTTATGAACCTCTGTTTCGGGTCGATTTCGCGTTTTATTACCGCCCGCAACCTGCTGGTCAAAGGCGGCGCCATTTGGT
>Ga0163217_1017868_pt1 | contig 18353 bp, 23 predicted proteins | sample SynspAceP_FD_185933 | JGI IMG/M metagenome (GOLD analysis project Ga0163217, IMG submission 185933) | Saline lake microbial communities from Ace Lake in Antarctica - Synechococcus sp. Ace-P (PacBio error correction) | ecosystem: Environmental > Aquatic > Non-marine Saline and Alkaline > Saline ...
GAAGGGGGAGGGGATTTTACCAAAAAAATCGCCCCCTGGGTAAAGTGCCCCCTTGCCGAAAGGGCGGTGGGGCCCTCGCCATCAATTTTCTGGCGAATTTTTTCCCCCGCTTGGCGTCCGGGTGTTGGGAAAACAAGGCGCAAAGTCTTAGCTGTTCAACCGTTAAGCCCTCCCCGTGTGTTGGTGGCTGGTGTTCCTCAAAACTGTTTCTACTGCCAAAGGGCTCCTCGGCTGCCCTCTGGCGGCAACGCCTTTTGTGGCAGAAAGTGGAAATTTGCCACCGCAAGCCAGGAGCCGATGCAGCGTGACGCAGCCTTGGATATTGGCGGTCGATTGGCCCGATTACGAAATGATGATGTTACCAGTTGGATAATGGCAACTGTTGTGTATAGGCGTGCAGCTACAGGCCAGTTGGGCAGATGCCAAGCACGAGTCGCGCCAATGTGCCGCCGGTGTTTCCGCGGTTAGCCATCTGTTGCATCCATCAGTGCGTACCCGCCTGGCGCTCAAACGATGTGCCCTCTGCATCATTGGCAGCCCACGGATCCTTCCCTGCCCCTGTCGAACTGTTCAGCAAGGCGCAGACGCCTCCTACCTTTGAGAATCGCAAAAGAAGGTTTTTCGGTAACTCATTCTTGAGCGGCGATGCGCACTGCGGTGCGGTCGGCCGTTTTTTTAATGGCTTTCGATGTGTCTCCAGAACTGGCTGGAGCTGACACTGGCGTGGCTTTTCTTAGGCAGCAAAATGTGGCGGCACCTTGTGAGTGGGTGAACATGCAATTTGAATGGGAAGGGCCATCTGGTAGTTGCTGCGGGAAACAACCGAACCTTATTCTCAAGGTCGGCCTGAAAACTGGGTGATGGCTGCCGGGCGCACCCATTGCTTTCTGTAAGCTGACGGCTTGACCTTGACACCATGTTAAGGGTTTGCAGACTCACTCAAGTTCCTCTCAATGAATAACTTGCCATGACTGCCATTAGCGCTACCTTCGCACCGGCATGACCTGCGGCGTCCTGTGGCCACCAGAGTTTGAGCAGCACTCATGGGGTGCCTGGAGTGACCCAGGTGCGGGTCCAATCTGGCAGCAATAGTGCCTTGGACACGCAAAGCCGCTTGGCGCGCGCAGCCGCCGCACTGAGGCAAAGCTGCACACTGGGCAGCGGGAAGTGCGCCAATTGGAGTCTCGAAGGGTAATAGTTGCGCAGGTGTGTTCGCCGCGCGCGCGAAGAGATGCACTGCTGAAACGTTCCAGGCGTTTATCAGCGCGAAGTGTATCTTGGCCGGTTCCACCGAGGCCATATGGTTTTTTATCGGCGGAATCCAACGGACGTGATGTTTCAGCGCGCTGAAACCGCAGGCTACCCTGGCCCGCTGGTCAACCTCGAGGGACCAGCAGAGCAAGGATCTGCGGTAAATAAACTGCGTGCGAGCAGCGCACGTTTGCCATTTGCGGGCGCTGCGAGTGCTCCGCTGGCGTTTGGGGATGATCCCGCCCTGTTCGGCTATCACGATCTGATGCTGGCACCGCTGGTACAATGTGCTGGCGTCGATGTTGCAATTTTATTTCCGGCGCGCGCCTTTATCGCGGCCTGGCATGCCTGCGCACCGATGCGGGCAATATGAAAATTCTGCTGGTCGAACTGGGCACGACGCGCGGTGGGCGCTCAGTAAAAACCTGGCATGTGTTTTACCTGAGTCCGGCGGGCGTGGATGCCGGTGCTTTACTACGAAGGCCTGCCCCGCAGTGATCATCACTCGTGCTGCTGGGCAAATACCTGGAAAGCCGCGCCAAGCGCCCAGACCCTTGAATGCAATCCGTGCGTTGACCGCACTGCCGCCGGAGAATGGCGCGCTGGCGGACCGCTGCGGTGAAGAGCTGGTTCCATTCTTGAGCAGATCACTCTGGGCGACCAAGGGCTCATCCACCCGGCGAAGCGCGTTCCAGGACGGCATATCCGCAGAAGGTGGAAGCCACGTTTGACGAGTCCATGGCCTGACCGGGAGACCGGCCCGCCAGCCGACAGCCCCGGCGACCGCGGTCAGCGCTGGCGCGATGAATCAAGGAGGCATGCTGGTGGTGGAAACCACTGCAATCGGGCACGAACACCATGCTGCGCCAGAATTGTCCCGTCTAGTTGAAATCGCACAAGGCATACAAGGCACCTAATCCAGCGCCTGGTGTGACCTAGGGTCTATGCGCCATATTCGCGTTCCTTGTTGTGCTGCTGATCGCTTGCGTTTACCTGGGTCTGGGCAGCCTGTGGTGGGTGGTGAACAAGCCTTGCTCAATGCCATTGCCGCGCTCGTCATCGCCTGCCCTGCGCGCTTGGGCTGCCACGCCCGACGCGATCATTGTCGGCATGGGCGGTGGCGCTCGCCTATGGCATTTCTGATGACCGGCGATGCAGCAGGCACTCGAACTGGCGCAACAAGGTCGAGCACAGTAATATTCGATCAAGAACCGGCACTCTGACGGAGGCAAGCCCAGCATGATCACTTTGCCGCCCGTCGGGACCTGGACGCAGAAGCGGCTTAGCGCTCGCCGTGGCACTAACATACGCAATGCCTGACACACCGTGGCCCAAGGCGCTGCCTGCACTACGCTGCAGAGCAAAGTTAGTGACAACCCGCCAGCGAATTTCGTGTTCAAGCGTCCTCGGCGCCCAGCGTCTGGTAATAATCAACCCATCTGCTAGGGAACCAGCGTTTTTGATGGGCGAAGTCTCAAGTCAAGCAGCTGAGGTTCCGCCAACCTATCAAACAGCATGAGGCCCAGGGGCAGATATCCCCTGTCCTGGTTAAGCCATTGAGGGCCAACCCAAACTCGGGTCGCACGATGGCCTTTGCCCGACGCTAAATCCGGCGCCTCGAGATACCATCAGGCAACTTCGCATGTTTGAAATATATAGCTGGCTGTCACCGTGCACCAGGCGCGGCCGAGGCCTAGTACTGAGCTGGCTATCACCATCATATCGATGCCAGGTTGCTCGCCCGAAGACAAAGCCCGGCATGTGCCAGGCATTGCGCGACAAGGGCCATGTTGTGCGATGATTTGGCGACGGCATCAACGATCCCCGCGCTCGCGGCGGCAGATTAGGCATGGCGATGCCACTGCAACCGATGTGGCCATGCAACACGCCGGGTCTAACCTGAATGCCGCGGTTGATCCGCAAACTGGTACCTGGCGGCGTTGGATACCCGGCATGACTGGCGCAAACGATTTCGGACAGAATCCTTTTTCTGGGCCTTCGTTACAACAGTGTGGCATACCGCCTGGCCGCAGTGGTTTGGCTAACCCGATGCCTGGCAAGGCGCATAATGGCATTGAAGCAGTGTCAGCGTTAGGTGTCCAATGCATTGCTGCTTCAAGCGGTGGCCCCGGAGAAAAAAACCTGACAGCGAGTATGAATATCAGCCAGCAGCAAAACTCTGCCAGGTGACCCTCACGCATGATTCGTCCATTAGAAAGCATAGGCCTTCTCGGCACGCCCAGCGCAGCCCTGGAGGCTATCGCCTGTATAACGAGCAAGCAACTGCAAGCCTGCGAATTTGTAACACGAGCACGCCAGCCTGGGCTTCAGTATCGACAGATCAAGACAGTTGCTTGGTGCTCTGGCAGGAATTCAAGAGCGCAATAGCGCCGTGGTCAAGGACTGGGCGCAGCTTCATATCAAGGAAACTGGAAGAGAAGATTGCCGGCCTAACAGGCGATGCACAACACGCCTAAGCCACCTGGCAACTGCCGGCCATGGCGACGCCCGCGCCGACTGTTCCCGAATCCTTGATGCAACTGCCCAAGGCGAATCCAGGACCATGCTTTGGCCCGTGCGGCAAAGCGTCAATCAGATTGAACAAGCTGCAGGCCGCTGTTTTCACGAAAACTCTGCTGAGTCCGCTTGCAGCACTACAGTCTCGAAACTGAGGCGGCCTGAGCTGCTCGGCGTAATCCAGTTCCTGCCACTGCGCGGTCCATCTCCTGATTGATCAGCTTATTTCGCCATTCTCATCCAAGTAGAGTCGAATCACGTTTTCATACGTGCGCCAATGCCTGGTCTGCACGCTCAGCACCTGTCAATCGCGTTGGTCCGAGATCTTCGCACTGCAACGCCCAGTTGAACGCGGCGCAGCACTGTCTTCCGGCCTGTCACGTGGTTCCAGTGTAATTGCGCAACGCTCCGCTACCGTTCTGCAGAATGCTGCGCCTTTCCTGTACATCCGCGCCGCCATCTCCACTGCGCCACGGGCAATCTGAGAAAGGAGTCATGTCTCGGCCAGCTTCACGCATCGCCCGTGCCACACACGCCGCCAAAGCGAATCGTGTAGCTCTGACTCGTTGAGCCAATCACCACGCCGTTTACCGGCGTGCCAGCGATGCAACCGCCCTGATCAAGTGAATGCGTCGTAACGTTTCGCCATCAGCGCCGATGCGTGGTAGCTGTCATTCGATAGAAGCCGTGTCCGAAGCGCCCTTGTCCTCACCAGCGCCCAGAGAAATCCGCGCTCCGCCTGTGTTACCACAGGGTCAGCTGAGGTGACCACCCGGTTAACGTTGGCACGTCGACAAAAAAAGCTTTTGCCGTTATCCACATTGGAATCGCCACCTGCTGGAACCGGAAATCTACCGACCGCTGGCCCTTCATGCACCTGGATAGTTAGGTCCCGTCTGGTCTTTGACAACGGCGGTGTCCTGGCTCTGGAATTCCGCCAGAAACAGATATTCGCCGCGCGCGTTACGGCTGATGAAACAGCGGCAACCAGCTCGTCTTCCAGCTTCGACCACTCCTGAGCTAGCCTTCGCGGTCGCCATGGGCGTGAGCCATTACCTCCTCCAAAGCAATTTTCGCGAACGCCGCTGCAAGTTGTTATAACGGCTTGATGGTCGCCTCTTCCTGACCTGAGGCGTTTGTCGCTGCGGTCAGATTGCTTTCGTACTGGGCCAGCTTGCTGCCTGCTGACCGTTGCAGCAAGCGAACACTGGCCACCGGTCGTCGGCCGGACAGATTCGTCTTCCGGAGCTGACCTGTTCCCTGCGTGCGGCTAACTTGAAGTTATCTGCCATGCCTTGGGCACGCGAGTTTGAACGCCTGAACTCCGGAGATAACGCATGAACGTCTACTCTGTCAGCGAAGACTGTTGATGAGAGTATCGAAACGAACGCGATCTTGATCACCTGGCGGACGCGTTGAGTATCTGAACTTGAAATCCAATTGGCCGCCTCCTCATCAGGTTGACCGCAGACAACCGGAAATCACAAAATTGTGCGCCTGTTTTCAGACTGCGCCACTGGCTTTCGCTGTCTATCGGGCCTGGGCGGTAAAGTCGCAACCTCTGTTAACCAGAATCTCCGTAACCGTCAGCAACCAGATTACCGGCCGCTCCATTGGCTTGGCCCAAACTTTATCACTCTGCCAGTTGGACAATATCAATGCTGTTGCGGTTGTCCGATGACCCGGTGGTTAAGGCTTACGTCAAAACGGTCCTTCATCAGCGGGGTACCCTCATGGCTCATTCTGAATTTAATATTCTCCTACTTCCAATTCAAAGGTGTTCGTCTTACCAAGGCCTCAACGTTTTCAATCGGGGCCATCCGCACTCTGACATCAGGAATCAGTTTGGATCTGTGTTAACTTAAGATGGAGCGTTCATAAGGCCTCTCATACTTCGCTTCAATTAGCAGGAAAGCTTGTATTGTTTTCAGTCCATTGCTGCGGGTAGCGATCAACGTGGCTGACTGACCTTGGCATTTCCCGCGATTTTCCAAGACCGACTTCCGCATTAGCTGGCCGCAAACCCAAGCTCTGGGCGCTTTCATCAACCGCGTCCCAAATAGCCCCCGCGGCGCGCGCGAACAGAAGCGTGGTCCCCGGCGCTCACCTGCCACTGCCGCGGATTCAAAAAGCGATACTGAAACCAATCGACCCCAAAAGAATCCGGCGGATCTACAGCCGGATCCACTGATGAAGGACCGAAGTTCTTGTCAGATAACGCCGAACCTGAACTCCGTGGACTGCTGTAACCCCTCGAATCGAGGTCGTCAACTGTGGGAGTATCGGTAATGCGGATGTCAAGGTGGCGTCAGAGCTGTGGTGGCCGCCCCTGCTACGCGATTCGATCTGCGCCTCAGAGTTTTTGATGTCCAGAAACAAGGCGAACCAGCTTTTCCGTTCAGATCCAGACCCTGCCCAATTGTCGTTTACTTCACTGCATTGAGAAGTGCCAGGCGCCCTGATCCGAATTCATGGCCTGATCCAGCACATCGCGCCGATACGGAACCAGGCCGCCAGCTCGCCGCCGCTACCAGATTCGTTATTCCTTGCCTTGCTGACGCACTAACCAGAACAGCTCCAAGTACGTTCGGGTCGGATAGGTCCGTTTTCGCCGTGAGCGATGAGGCCTTCTATACCCACGACCAGTTGCTGGCCGGAGCAATGAAGGATATTGGGATGCTGTCTGTGTTCCTGCCTTGACCACTGTGACGCCAATCAGCCCGCTCAAGTTGCCTACGGCCTCGTCAACGGGCCGTTCAGCAGATCGGTTAGCCCGCGCCGCCGTTAGCCGCGGCACGTCATCGCTCGTATAGCGCAACCGACGTAGCCAGCCGGCTGACCTGAATCGGCCAGCGTACCCAGCTGCTGACCAATAACTGGGTCTGGGTGGAAGCCGCTCATGCACAGTATTAGAAACGGAAAGCCAGGCCTTTCGATTCCGACAGAATATTGCCGGCCCAGCCGTGCTGCAGGAATCTTCAAAGTCGAGTCGCATGCATCAAAAAAAATTCTGCATGCCAGGGTAATCCGGTCGCCGTACTGGAAAGCAAGCGTATTCATCTTCATCGGGACTGAAACGCGTCACTTCGGAGTTTGATCGAGTGCTGGTGCGCACCTGCCCGGTCAGAACTCGTTAATAGGAATGCGGTTAACATCGGCAATACTGGTGCCGTTATCGATATAACCTACAGCCGCTGAAAGCTTGGCTCACCGCGCGGTCCTGCACAGCGGTTTGGCCAGCTGTAGCCGAGTGTTGACGTTTGTAATGTTTCTGCCCGGTACACGACAGGTTGGTCTGGCTGGCCACGCAGGCCGCTAAGGCCGATATGAATAAGGTCAGCCATGGTTACACTCGCCCCTGTAACGGCGGGCCGTCAGACCGGCGCGCCAACCGGGTTGCCCGGCCACCGGATGCCGGCCCACCGGACTCGGCGGCCGCGCACATCTGGCTGACAAGTTTGCGCGCGATCTGCGGACTTTATGCGTACTGCGGTCAGTCGCATAACCGGCCTGTTGCAAAATTTCGCGGAAGAAACTATCCCCGGGTGGCGTGCTAGTCCAGTGCCTGTTGGCGCGACCATTTGTCTGGTGCAGGAAGTCGACATAGATCATCGAAGCTTTGCTTCAAGACGCGTACTACGGAAATGTCCGCCCGCATCCTGGCCTTGACCCCGTTGCGATACTCATGCGTAAACCACGTTGCCCGACCTCCCCCTGCCAACCGCCATGTGCGCCCTTGATACCGAACTAGGTTGTGGACGTTAGTGCCATGCAGCCTGCTTGATAATGGATACCTCCAAACCGTTCCAGCGCAGGCCTTGGCCACCAGATAAGTGATCTCCACGCCCGCCGGCGGCGGCTTTTTCCGCCATGGGCAATCATGGCCGTGACAAATTTTCAGCCAGGGCTGGCCAAAAGTGTGAATTGCCCTGCGTGGGCGCTGGCGCGCCGCCGCCGTACTGGCGCACCTCAGTGGTTGCCGGATGTTGCCGCGCGCTGGCTTGAAGCCGCGCGTGGCTGCCATTCCTGGGCAAACTGCCTCGGCCTGTCGTGTTTGGGCAAGCGCCAGCACCCGAGCGCTGAGCTCGCCAGCCTGCAATGCCACTGTGGCCGAGGGAAAAAGCCAGACGCCGGCGAGCCAGTAAACGCGGAATGGTCGACAACCTGAGGTTTGCCGGCCGCGCCCGCTGACTGCAGCTCATCCGCGGCAGCATGCCGCAGCGCGGAAATCCAACGGAGCGGCTGCAGGCGCGGCAATGGCTGCGCGAGACAACTGGCGCATCCATCACATCCTTGCAGACCCACGCCCTGTTTTTCCGACAGGTGCCACAGACCTCTGATTGTCGTGCATATCCTGATAGAAACGCTGTCTGCGCGTGTTCAGCGGGTTGCCCCTCGGCAAAACCCGCTTGGCACAACGCGATGCCTCCTTGATCATCATGTTCCTGAACAGCGATTCAAACTGCTCGGCAGACCCGCTTGAATGTGTCCGGGCTGTGCTTTGGAAGCCGACCTTCACTCGTTCTGTGATTGACGTCGTGTAGCTGAATGCTGTTCGGCTGCATGATCAATTCCTCGCTCAGATCACAAGCCAGGTCGGCATTTCAAGGCGCCGGCCTGCTCAAGTGCTTCCAGAATCGCCCATCAAAATCACTGGCGCGGCACCACCCTGGTTCCCGCCGCACGATTTCCGGTCCAGCGATACAGCCCGGGTTGAACACGAACATTGCGGCTATCGCCTTCCTCGATATTGATCTGCGAGCTGGGCGTGATGGTGGTTTGCCCTGCGGTAAAGGGGTGCCATTTGGCTGACTCACCTGAACGTCTTCTGGTGAATGGTCCACCGTCCAAGCCACCATGGTTGACAGCAGCGCTGGACCGTACAATCCGGCCGATGACGATTGGTGCCCGTGCGCGAATGATAATCACCTGGCCGCAGCGTTCCTGCTCATCTCAGATTTCTCGACCATCGACATGTAATCCCACACGCTGATTGGGGTACTAGCGGCCGCGTAACGCTGATCGAGCCGGCGCCTGGCCTGAGCACATCCGGCCAAAAGGTATTGGTTGATCGGTCGGACCACCCGTTTGGCTGTAGGTAAAGCCCGGGCGGTTGAGGGTGAACACCAGAGGTGCCACTGGGAAGGGGCTCACCACCTCGCGCCGACTGTCGCCCCGCAGGAAATCGGGACACTTGGCACATTGACGGTGAGACGCGTAGCCATCGGCGCCTTCGGCGCCAAGCCGCCCACTACCTAGGGTTGCCCTGGCAATGGCATAATCTCGCCATCGATAGCCTGAGCGGTGTCATCAGCAAGCTACGCACCACGCAGACTTTCGAGTTTGCCGATCGACGACACGGTGATATCAATCGTCTGGCCCGGCCTTGAAAAAGGTGGCAAATCAGCATGTATCGCAACGGCAGCCACGTTGCGCATCTGGATAACCAGCGTACGCCGTGGCACGGTAATTGCCGAACTGGGGTCAAGCATGTTATTGAAACGTCTGCACCGTAAAGGGCGTCTGCTGGTCCTGTGTCACGCCGAGCCGTCAGTCCCACTACCAGGCCGTATCCAATCAGCTGGTTTGGTTTGCGCACAGCCAGCAATGCTGCAATATCCTTGAGCCGCCGCCTGTTGCAGCGGGCTGATCATACAGGATACAAAGCATAACAGCAGGCTGCGCATGCGCAGGACCCTAAAAGGGCCCAAGGGGGCCTAAGGAAGAACTGGCTTAACCAGCCGGGCTGGCTGGCGTTGGCGAAGGCAACCGGGCCCGAAATAGGCAATACGCGCCATACGCTACCAGTGGAGGTACGTGTTGTTGTCGTTGAAACATCAGTCGCTGGCGTACCAGACCTGAGATCGAATTCAGCCATTCGCGTTGTTCAGAGTAATCTCACTTTCACACCGACGCACCCTTAAATATGCTCGTTAGGTCAACACTTCAGCCTCACAGTAACGCGTGAATCGAGCGCAGTCAGGCTGTTGGTTTGATGCTTCGGAGTCGCCGTTGCAGGTCCCGCTACCAACCATGTCCACCCAATGGCCCCAGGCCTTTGGCAAACGACCAATTACCGAAAAAGTGTCGGATTGGCGATGCTGGGTTCGAGCTGTTTCTTGCTATCATTGTCAGCACTTACTCGCCGCCATGCGTTCTTTGCAAGGTGATGTAATGATGTCGCGATCGTCGATGGGCCTGCGAATCATCAAACAGGTTCTGATTGAAACCATGCCGGTAGATGCGTCCTTATTCAGAGCCTGGGCATCGGCGTGCGCGGTAGTACTGGCGCATAAGCCGGGTCGCAGCGCGCGGCGGCACCCTGCCCACGCAGCGGCGGTCCAAACGGCCCAGCAAGCAAGGCACATAGAGAAACGCAGCATCTTCATATCACATCACTCCGCTCAGAGATCTGGCTGATGTACTGCAGCATGCTGTCGGCGGTGGAGATCAACTTGGGTTCATTTCGTAGGCGCCGGGTGTGATCATATTTCACCAACTCTTTCCACGACCGCTTGACGTTGAGTTCTCCAGGTGTTCTGCAATACCGTGCCCAGCCTTTCTGCCCGGATTGCCGGCTTGCGGCCGCCCGCTGGCAGCGGTTTCAAGAATCAGTTGTTGCCTTGATTGACGAACCCGCCGATTAATAAAAGCGGCGGTCGCACTATTGCCCAGCGGCTTGAGCCGCAGGATTGCCCCAAATACCTGAGACGACTGACGTAACGTCTTCGCCCGACAAGTGAGGTCTGAGTGTCTTCAGGCATACAATGCCCGGCTCCAGCGGAAACGGGAGGTCACGGAATCTGCCCATCTGCATCCAGATGAAAGCTATCCGTCACGGGTGTAACCAATGTGCCGCCGCCATCAGTTATCTGGAAAAACCCGCGGCCATTGACCGCCAGGTCGAGGGGCTGCTCAGTGTCTGTAACGAACCTTGGGTAAAGATCTTCTGGCGTACCGGCCACGCGCACCACGGTAACTCAGCGTGCAGACCCCGGATGGCAACTGAGTTCCTGGGTACTTTGCGCACCAAAGCTGACTGCTTGATCTGATAACAGCAGATCCTCGAACTCGGGCCGGTCACGAACTTGAAACCGGTGGTCGCCACGGTTGGCCAGGTTGTTGGAATAATGGTCCGTAAGCATGGTGTCGCTGAGCGGACACCCGCGGTCTTGCTGACCCAAAGTGCTTGCGTGCATGTTGTTTTCTCCTTGCGCTTCGAGTTCACTGACGTGGCCCTGATCAAAACTAGCCGAGTTGCAGAAGTCGGTTGGTTCGTGGTGCTTGTTCTCAGCGTTACGCATCATCCTTGATGTGCAGTTCGAACTGGCGTGCCAGGACAAGTCATCGCCGTCATCTCTTTCCACTGCCGTTGAACGTTACTGGCTTTCAGAACAACCCCGGTGGCAACTCGCACAAAGCCGTCGGCGGGTTGTGTTCAGGCCTCCGGGAGACGCACGCATCAGGCCGTCTTCCGCCTTTGCGCAGTTCTGCAGGATCGGATTGACCAACCTTGGAATGGCGATCACGTCGGCCCAGGACATCGGCGCCTCGCCCAGGGCGCGGATGGAGTGCGTCCTGGCAAACCTCGACCTGTCGCGGCGGCAAGGCGATAGCCCGGCATTGCCCAACCACCTGCAATCCGCTGGAGGTCCCGCAGCAAGACCGAACGCGTCAATATTCAGGCTGCCGGCACGGGGTGCTCGGTACCGTCTGGCGCCTGTACGGCAATCCAGCCGTCGCCCTCGACTGCCAAGTCCATGTCGCGGCCAGTCCCCGATCATGCTGCCCGAAGACATATCGGTACCCGGGCCGCTTCGTCGATTGCATAGGCCGCGAGTGGGCACGGTTTCGCCGAACACCGGCAATTGAACGTGCCTGCTCGAAAGTCTGCCGAAAGCCGGTGGTACTGACATTGGGCCAGATTGTTCGCCGTGAGCCGTTCGCCAGCAGTTCTGGCTGCTCCGCTCAGTAGGAAATGAAAATAAGTGATTTGTCCACGCTCTACTTACCGTCTGACAAGTAAGTTGCCGCTTTTTGGCGTTGTCACAGGGAATATGCACGTTCAGCAAGAGCCAACTATAGTAAGTTATGGCGATTAGTATATTCTTATGAGCGTTGCAACAGAGCATAAAAAAAAGCTGGCAAAACCGGCAAGCTTTTCGCCCGCGTATTGCGCTATTACAGCGAACGGTCGCGGCAGCAACCATGCTTATCCAGATTGTGATGGTCTGGGTCACCGCGTCTGCCCGTCTGAATGGTCTGTGCATTGGCCTGATAGTTACGCGGGCAATAATCAGATTGATCGAGCTGCTCGGAAGTCGAACGTTGGATCTGCTCAAGCGCACCGGACTGATGCACCCAAGGGGTGCCTCGAACGCGGAGCACCGACTAACCGCTCGCCCGAGCACTGGACTGGCGCCCAGCCGGTAGTGGCCAAGAGGTGTAAGACCTTGTTGGATTAGCAAAGGTAGCAATATCCACCCTGCCCCTCGATCGGTCCTGCCCATTGGGTATAACGCGGCAAACAGCAAACCTTGATCATCTTATCGACAAGCCTGTCCCAACTCACCCGTGTAAAAGCAATCTGCGAACACTGCTCGGTCACAGCGAAGCCTGAGGCAACTGGGTAGTGCCCGTGAGATTAATAGCAAACTGACAGGCGCTTCCTGCCCCGTTAGGCTGACCATTAGCTCCTTTGGGGTCCAGCCATTATCGCCGAACCCGCTCGCAAGGCGCTGGTCCACCGGATCAGCTGGGTTCGGTCGAGTCGCGGCTGCTCGGTGTGCATTGAACCTCTCTTCGTTAAAATTCAATCCGATGGGGCTGGATCAAACGCCTCCCATCGACACGCGTATACATATCCCAATTGCGTACCCCCGTTGTCGAGCCGGGCCGGTCTTAGAATACTTAGTCAGCGTATGCGGAATTCCCCAGACTATCGAACACGTTACCGAGGTCGAAACTTTTAATAGGTTAAGAGTCGGCAGGATCGAAGTTTCCCGTGCGCCGTACAAAGGCTCGACCCGGTCGTGAGTTTGTCAAACGCCGCCGCCCAAGGGGCAGGCCTGCACTTAGGAAATTAAGGTTAAGTCGTCGATTGACCCCGTTGTACCGCGCGCGATCGGGCAGAACGGGTACCTACCGCAATCAGTCGCACTCCTGGTGTGATAACCCGGATACGCATTTACTCAACCACCCTGCCAAACGGGCCGCCCGTATTTTGCTGGGAGATAAAGCTTCACGTCAGTACCGAAAGTAACTGCCGCTGCGCGTGTTATGAGAGGCGCACCCTCTCACTGGTGACTAAAAAACCATTACCAGTTAATCGCCAAATCCAGGCTGTTGCCTCGGTGTAGTTGATGTTGCCCTGGGTAAACTGCTGCGCTACGTTTGCCAGCAAGAACGCCAACTGCCCACAGGCAATTCGCGTCCAGTACCGAAGAATCGACGCCGCATACACGGCGCCAAATTCCCGCGCGCGAACCCTTGAAGCCAACCGTAACCCCGTTGGCAATATTGTTACCGGGATATTCAGATCGGATGACGCCGCCCTGATACCACTGCAAAACCTGTATTAAAAGACATGGTATGCTCCTTGCGATTCGTTTTCGGAACGCTGTTACTGGACTGATGAATACACGTCGGATAAATTGAATGCTGCCCAGGCCCCCCACGTTGGAGCGTCATTTGGCCCACGTCCCCGCCCACCAGCGACACCACTGTCCACATTGGCGGGCATAACGTAACCAGTTGCTGTTCTCACCATCGAAAGTGGCCTGGGCTTCAAACTTGTACCGACAGGCGGCAATGTAGTTGCCGCTCGTCGGTACCGTCCCAGACAAAATCAATTGCATGTCCCGGCATCCTGTGCGCCAAGGTGATACGCGTCCACCCGAGGCGCCCTTGTCATCGCACACATTGACATACACATGCGCTGACTGCGGTAACGCCACTGTGCCTTTCAAGCCTTCGGATGTGTGTCGACCATTGCCTTGTCCGTTGGCACGAATCACCTTGCGGCCCACCAGGGACGAAGCCTGCAAGGCTGAGAGACTGCTACCACCTCAGTCAAGGACTCCATCGAGAGTTTCAGCGTAGCCAATCCCTCCACCGTGCTGAACTGAGCCAAGCTGAGCAATAAACTCGCCGTTCTTCCTGGGGCGCCAGCGGGTCCTGGTTATTCAGCTTGGGTGACCAACAGCTGTCAGAAACTGGTCCCTTGCCCTAGCTCGCCGCCTGGACCCTCTCGCGAAGCCTCGTTACGGCCATACTTGATCCAGAACACGGCGCTCGGTACCGTCGAATTGGCAATACTCATGTCAAGAGCACTCCTGTTACTGACCCAGTGTCAGAACGTCGTTGCAAGCATGGTTTTAGCTCATTCATTGATTTCAACGTTGTTGACCACTAGGCACGCGACGCGACATCATGTTGCCATTTCTTCTACGACGTTGACATCGGGTAATACACATAACCTTCTCGTTGCCATTCGGATGATCGCTTCATAACGCGCCTGCAACTCTGCAATCCGACTGCACGATACCCGCGCACCTCGACACCCTGGCCTGACTGTTCATTCCCCGCAAAAACGACGACCCAAACCCTGCTGCTTGATTGAACACAAGACTTTAGCCGTGGGATGAACACCGGTGCGGGCGCGATAGGTCTGGTCCAACGCTGCTGAGACGGTCTGCCGCGTTGCATGTTGCTGCGAGCGGTATTGAAGCCGGACCGACTGGGGCAACTCATGCCGGACCCCTGCGATATTGAAAAGCATCACTCAAAGGACATGTTACTTCTCGCACGCAGGGCAGTCAATCAGCCCTGAAAATTTGCCTGTGAGTAAGGTAAAAGATGGCCTAAAGCGACGCGTTATCCGAGTACCTGCGCCTGCTCGATCTGGCATCACGGTGTGCCATCGACAGCCGGTTTGCAATGGCGTACTCGGAAACGCAGACCGGCAGCCTGGTCGATAAGGCTCTTCGGCATTCTAGATGACCGGAAGGGTTTGGGTAGTGTTGAAACTGCGGCCCTCGCCGGTCTGCTGTGTTGCATGCAGCGCTGGCAAAGTCCAGGTCACGCGCCTTGAAAATTGGGCGTGTCGGCATGGCAATGTATTGGCAAGCGACCGCGCCCGCTTGGCCGCGACGAGCAACGCCTGCTCATGTAACTCCAACGCCTTGTCCAAAGTTGATACTCCCATAATCGCGGCAATTCCTCAGGATGGCAACAGATGGCCACACATGTCTCTGCCGATATTCAAAGGCATTGCAGTGCAAATAATTAATCTTTAATTCTTTCCAAATAGTTGAGAAAATGCCAAGATTGCGGCCAAGATTTTTACCGCAACGAGTGCAAAGCGGAAGATGATCAGGCCCACACGGCAGGCCCAAATACACCTTGCGGGAACGCCGGCTGAGCCCCTAGGCTTATCTAACAACTTACTCTGCCTTCTATAGCAACTGCCCGGCCTGCACAAACTGGACCATCTGATATAGTGCTCGGGCAGGCCATTGAGTGCTTCACCCGGAAAAAAGCAACCCAGCATCAGGTCACCACCGGCTTGAGGGTCGCATGAATACGCCTTGAAATAATCTTCTTCAAATCAGCCGAAGAAATAGACAGCACGTTGCGGCAGAAGACCGATTATCCGAAATTTCTTCCTGAGCCATGCGCATAGCTGTCGAAGCAGAATCTCAACTGCGCGAAACTCCACACGGCTACCGGATCGGTTGTTTGACATGCCCAAGCGACGCAGGGGCACCGTCTGATCAAAAATAAACCGCGCGACAAAACCGATCCGTTGATCAAACCGCGGGCGAGTGGACAGCTGTTCCGTCACTCGGCCGACTTCGCCGCGGCTAAGAATACCGGCCAGACAACATCGGTGGCGACGAATCCTGAAGCGCCCACCGTAAATTGCCCCCAAGAATTCGCTCCGGTCGACATTCGTCGAATACTCATGTCACGAAATCGCGGTTCCTGACCTGTAAAGAACAGCCGCTGAACCAGATGCCGCCAGGTGCGCTGACTCCGGATTCTCCTTGACAAACGCAAGGATACCGGCTTTTTCTAACACCATCAACACCCACACCCATCATCGAAAACCAGAGGGTTTCATTGGCCTCCGCAGTCGACCACGGGCTTCCACGCCAGCCAGCCCTCTTTGCTGGTCTGTATTTCGCGTAACCAGCTCTCCCGCTTTGACTCGATGTTGCTCAGCAACCGTTAAGCCGGCTGCCACTCAGATACTGCTTGTTATCACCCAGCACAAATCGCCACATGGCTTTTTCCCAGAAATTCACTGGAAAACCTGGAAATCCTTGGTTCGCTGAGTCACACCACCCCGTCCGTCTCTCAGCTGAGTGTTCAACCTGTCCCGCAATTCGGCCGTTAATCAGTCATTCGCTTTTTCGCGCAGGGCAATGCAGCTATCTATAACCCGCTGAGCCAGCTCATCGGGCGTGAACTTGGCTGAGAAAATCAATCAGCTCCAAACCTTTTTCACCATGGTGCCTGATTGATACACACCCAGACAAGCGAGGTATGCAGCAAGATGGTGCAATGTCCGCAGGCGCGGGGTCGTTCTCTTAACTTCCGCCGTGAGGGTAACCGCCGTTTTCCGGCATCTCGATATCCGACACCATCAATCAGCAGCTCATCAGTTAACTTTGTCGCCTGTTCGGTCCATCTTGCGCAAATAGTCACAATGCCTGCGCCGTGCGTTCAAGAGATGACCTCAAGCCGCACTTCCTGAAGACAACAGGCGCTCACCCTGTTTTGCGTGCGACAGAAGAGTCATCACGATCAGCCCCTCTCGTGCAGCGCCTCGGTATGGTGGTCTGCTGATCATCACACGCCCGCGGTGATGGTTCCACGTGGAGGCAACCACCTTCGGCCAGATCTCTCGACCGTCAATGATCTCGACCCATCTGCCTCAATCGACCCGGTCACGCGAGCCGTCAAGTAGTGATGCGCGTGCCTGTGCCGCGGGCGGCGGATGTATATGCGGCACTAACAAGTTCATGTTGGACGAGTACGCCGACCGAGCGAACCAGAAAACCCTGCACGCCGAAGTTGTATCAGTGATGATCACAAACGCCGTGCTCAGATCATGTCATGCCCGGCCCCGCCGGTCCGCCTTTGTTCAGAATCATGATCGCAAGTGCCGCTGCGGATGTAGCCACGCCACGACTAACCGGATTGAGCCTGTGCAGCAAGTGAAGCTGGGGCAGCTGCAAGCACCTCTTCCCTGCAACACGTTATGCCGTATAGCTGTTTGCCCGGCAAGCCCGGAACAGCAACAAAACTCGAAGGCGTATTCTGCCCGACAGCTGAGTGCGCTGATTTGCGAGTCCTACGCTGCCATGGTGCAATCTCCTTATCGATAGAGAGCTATGCGGCACCTATATTTGCTGGCAACATGATTGCTGGAAAGTACCTGCACACTTCGTAACGGCGTTTAATTGACAATACCCGCCAACCCTTCTGCCATCCAAGTTCATTGTATGCGTTTCCTACCCGGGTGCGCGGCATTGCCGATATTTTTTTTGTACTGGCCTTTCAGGTCAATCCGCTGGATTACCAGCTTATCGGCGCCGACCACCGACTTTCTTGAGCGAGGAAGTTGATATCTCATCCTGCGCGCAGGCCGCACGGCCCGTTGAAGGTCAGTCATCGTTTAGACCCAAGTTGCGTCTACGCCCTGTGCCACCCCGGATGCCCTGTCTGCCCGACCTGGAAAGTCCTACCGAGCCGGCTTGGCGCGTGACCGTGCGCTTGAGCTGCGAAAAGTGATGTGCGCTTGGCGTTTGTTTGTGCCTGCGCAGGTCAGTCCTGTTTTCAAGCAAGTACTGGTCGTTCACTTCCGGCCCTCTGGGCCGGCAGCGTGAATCAGCCGGATGACCTGACATATGCTTGAACGCGATGTGGTGCTTGCTCGCAATCTATATGAACTTCGAGCCGCAGCAAGGTCCTCGGCATTGCCGCTTTGCGAAGTCGGTCAGCGTGCCGACCACGTGCTCAGTCAGCGAACATGGCTGAGGCAGACGAAGTGATCAAGCGCGGGGACAAGGTCGTCATCCAGCTGCGGCCTAACACTCAGGTAATCGGGTGCGGTATTCAGGCGAAAGCGCTGGCAGCCGCAATACCGGTAACCGATTCAGCGTGAGGAACGTCCGCTCAGGCCGTGTGGTCCAAGAGCCAGAGTGCTCGGCCTGGCCAAGTGGGAAGTGGCGCAATGTGATTGGCGCAGATGAGACATTGCAATGAATCGGGTAATCAAACCGACCTGAGACGCGCCCATCGGTGGCGAAATCAGCCAAAACCGGCAATGTATATACCGAGAATGTACGCGATGGAAACGGTTTCACAAGTAACTAAATAAATCCTAAAGTTCTGAAGATAGCGGCTCGTTAAAGGCTCTTAAGCAAACATTCAGAATTCGGAAGGAAACAGAGATGGTTATCGATTTTCAACGCATCCAATCAAGTGCCAGCAGGAGTGGCCCAATCCGGCGCGTGCCAATGGCAAAGCCTGATGCTACCGAAAGCGCCTCGTAAACTGCGGAGCAGAACGTTGCC
>Ga0163217_1026210_pt1 | contig 18350 bp, 11 predicted proteins | sample SynspAceP_FD_185933 | JGI IMG/M metagenome (GOLD analysis project Ga0163217, IMG submission 185933) | Saline lake microbial communities from Ace Lake in Antarctica - Synechococcus sp. Ace-P (PacBio error correction) | ecosystem: Environmental > Aquatic > Non-marine Saline and Alkaline > Saline ...
TCCCAAAACCAAAAAAAAAAGGGAAAGGAAAAAAAGAAGAAAAAATCCAAAAGGCGGCCCCTTTTTTAAATAGCCTTTTTTTTTCCCCCAACGGGAGGGCCCCCCCGTTTTTTTTTGTTTTTTTTCAAAATGCAATTGATTATCTCAGAAAATAGGGTTTTGGTTTTTAAGGAAACTTTCCCAAACGGTTTTTTTTTTTTTTAGCCCGTGGGTTTCTTTGTTGTTTATGGAATTTGGATTGCCACGGGGTCCTCGAGCAATCCTTCGCTAAGGTAAAAAACAGCGGGGCGTTTTGTATTTTTTTTTAATTTGCTATCGAAGTTGAATACTAAAAAAACCAAACAATAATTAAAAGGCACTTAAAAAACAAGCTTTAGTTTTCTTACCTTTTAAATAGGGATGACTATGTCCCGGAAAAAATATATCGAATCCAGCGTTAACTGCTGCCCAATTATCTGTTTCTTGAATTGACAAACAGAAGCTTAAAAACTCTATTAGGACAGCCAAAAGATCCACGGCCTTGTCATTTGTAAAGTTCCATAAAATGTTTCGGGCAAGCACCACATTGGTTACTGGAAAATTCCACAACAGCAGAATTATGAGCGGCATTACAAATTGATATTGCCCTACGTAAATAATGGATACCGCACATTTTCCATGTACTCAAGGAATGAATTGATAACCCAAAATTGCAGCTGAAATACGGACTAAAAACAATGTCCCGGGTGTTTGGTTTTAGATATGATGGAATATTCCGAAAACAATTGAAAAGAACTTCTCAAATGCGATCCGACATTGCTCAAGCGGGTCCTGCCAGACAGCTAAGCCGTAGGTAATGAAAAGTTATGCTGCGAGAAGAAATGTGACCGAGCACATTGGTTGACTTACATCCACCACGAGCAAAAACAAGGTGCACCGGGCCTTCGAGGTGGAGCACGATTGGAAATCCGTGGTGTATTACTCCAGTTTATCAAGCCCTTCGAGGTAGCACTGATGCATGACAATGTTATCGATTACGCTATACTGTTATCTCGATTTTGGACAGGCACGTACAGACGATTTCTGGCGCCATTGGCTATGCTAGGCATACAACGTCAGCACATCAATATTATCTGTGAAGGTAAATGAAAAAATGTATAGTCGCGCCGTCAAAATAGCAAACGGGCAAACCTGTTATATTGGGTCGAGTCGAGAACTGGTGGCCGGACAAGGTACACCTCGACAGAGCTTTGCTTTGTGTACTACAATTATATAGAGAGTATATTATTCGTGGATGCGTGTCATTGGCGCGAAGAAGGTATACGATATGGTTTACTATCTCTTCTTTGATGAAGACTGACAGGTTGCAGATGCACGGTGATGTCGGATGCGTATTGGGGGCAATAGTTAGAATAAAGATGTGACAAGCATAAATATGTCCCAAATGGAAATCGGTGTATTTGACGGTCAGCTTGAGCGATTCTTACGGTGCAAGCATCTGGCCAGAGACTATCTGTTATTCAACGGCTATAGAAAAAGGGCAATAATCCAAGAGAAGGTATACCCTAGGTTACGCACAAGATAAAACAACTGAACTTATTATTATTAACAGATTGCTTACCTTCGACTTTATGATTGTAGCCAACATGCGAACAGAAACGGTATTTCGGTGCTCAAACCATGTAAAATATGTCGACTTTTTACAGTGATGTTGGGAGTTGGAGAATATCGTCAAAAGCTGAAGTATAGTAAATTCCAAATTGGTCCTTGGGGCAGCTCATTTTTAGCGAAGAAAAGGTTTAGCACAGAAATCAGTCAAGCGAATGACCGATGTATATAGAGCGATTAATCGATTTTAACTAGCCGTTTTTCCGATAACGTATTCTCGGTATCGATGTGGTAACGAAGCTAGTTGTTGAATTGCCGACTCATATGTTCCAGTAGAGCGCTTAGTGGAATTTGCCCAGCGTATTACAAGTAAATAGAGATCAAGACCCGTTTACGTTTTTTTTGCGAAAAATTATGGTGCCGTGGACGAATAACACATTAGCTCCATTGGTTAAAGGAGCGATTGACTTATTATTTTTATACTCTAACTTATACGTACTGCGGAGTCTCAAAACATATCGAAAGAATGCACATCAGAGTAATATGTAAAGCAAATTATTCAGCTCAGTTTCAGCACGCTAACCCGGGGTTGCCGAATCGTGAAGTTACTGAGCTGGCTTGGCCACGGCAATCTGAACGGCTGCGGACATAGAAACTTGAGCGAATGACTCGGCTGGCCCCCCCCCCTTTCATTCCTTTTTGAAACAAAAAAAAAAAAAAAAAAAATTAGCTTTTAACAAGCTGAGTATTACCGAAACCACTATTAAGTTGGACTAATAATGAACAGACTATTAACTGGTTTGTATTTGAGGCTTTTTGATGACCTTGGAAGGGCTCGAAGATGACCCACAAGCAGCCAGAGAAACATTGGGGGACTATTTAATCGAAGACGGACACGCATAAATTGGTTATGCAAGAGCCGGTCTAAAAATAAATATCGCACTTTTGAATTAATTTTTTCGGGCAGATAAGCAGAAGAGGCGTGATTCGGACAAGCTAAGGTTTGTAGTAGTGTAACTACGTAAATTTCTGTCCGATAGTGCCACCGTTAGCTCTCATGTCACCAAAATGCACTTATCGGGTAGACGCAAATCATGTATGTTCCAAATTGGATGGTAAAATGTCATGTTGTAGGCGATCCTATTATATGTCGGTGGCAAAATATAGATAGCAAGCATCCCCATCGGAAATTAAGTTATCATCGTCTATATCTTGCCCGCTAAGATACAATATTCGATAACGTAACGATTACTTTCCTACAACTTATCCTCAGCATTGTTTACGATATTTTCGTTTGGTTTGTTCCAGTATACTAAGCCCTGTTTGTGATGCAACAACCAGACAAATGAGTTCTTTTGCTAGTTTGTTTAGTAATGACTCGGTATGCTAATAAAAATAATCGTTTGACCAGTAGATCTAATAGATAAATTAACATGATTCGAGTTTGGTACCAAGTCGAGTGCTTTGAGCCTGCTTTTGTTATTCAAGACGAGGCGGCTTATCGCTTTTTTCATCGGCTAAATCCGGATGAACCTCGATAATAGCAATGAAGTAAATTATATTGAAGAAAATTAACTGTTGAGGGTTCAGCAACTGCGAATAAAATACCAGTGGGAACGTGTCGTTTCACCTGTTTCAAACAAAACTTAGATATTATGAATCCACAGCGTGATCTGCGTCGCGCAATATGGCAGAGGCTCAAGCCGATGTGAACGAGACCGTGGCGGGCATTTTCGAAATACGGGTTTCAGGAATAGGCCAGCGCGAGTTAATTTGATCCGCAAACTGGCATTATTTCGCGGAAATTCTCTTGCTCAAGAATGTTAAGTAACCGGCGGACTTTCTGACGGGCCGCAGACAATGCTTTTTCGGTGTTACACAGCTCAGTAGGCACTGTTTCCCGCTACTTGGACTCGCATAAAAACGTCCAGGTAGCGTTGCTAATTGGTTCAGTAATAAACTTTAATCTACAGACGTATTCCACAGTCGTGTGACCTTGCCACTCGATTCACTTTAAAGATTGGACTATCGGTTGATGAAAGTGAGTTCTCTCGCTTCTGAAGAGTGACGGTACTGAATCGAAAATGGCGATCACGAATTTTCCAACGTGCTTCCTGGCGTGATTCAGTTGTTGGGCCATCGTCACGAAACGGATTTATTTTGGTACTCAAGACAAACATTCTTTTGGTTGGCCAAATTCTTGTACACACCATTTAATGTTTAATGAGAACTGAAAGATGCTTAAAGCGCTCGCCTATTCAATACTTAATCATAAAACAATATTAATGCAACAACAGCAGACATTTGAAGTTTCCAACTTACTATCGTTCGTCCCCAACGACGCATTATATTTTTGTCCGGTGAAATTCCTGGATATAGTCCAAGCTTTTTCAACGAAACTTGAAAGGTAAATCGGAATAGCACGTCCGGTTCGTACATGACACAAAAGTATGCGATCTTAGCATTGGACAGCTCTAACTTATTAAACTAAGCACCAATGTTAATTGTGCACGACGGCTGGTATTGAATCTACCACGCTTGGAATAATACGTAACTTCACCTCTTCGTCAACTATTACAAGCTCAGTGTGGATCTACCCGAATGACAGGATGGACTAAACAATGAGCAACGTTAACGTATGCGCCTCGGTTGCTTGTCCTTTTGACGATAACTAACCCGAGACAAGCTCCGAATGTCCTTATTGGTGATATAACATTGAACCCAATTAAAAATGACTTGGACCGATAACCATCTCAAATTTCTACTTTTCTTATGCCCAAAGCCCAGTCAGGTACCGGTTTATAGGCGGCTATCGGTGGCAGCACACGGTGGAGTTGTTCAGAAAGTCTACGATCACTAGAGCGAGAAACAACTAAAGAACTATTGAAAGTTAGGCGCTCTTGGCGTTAGACTCGTGAAAACTTGGCGTCTTGAATCGCTAATTTTTTATCGACAGATGCTGGAATCTAAACTGGATTTGGACTATATAGTTTTACTTCAAGCTCTTGCGCGTTCCGCAAACCCGTCATTATAGAAGACTGTTTAGGTCTTAGAACTTCTTGCCATAGAAGTCGATTAGACAACGCAGAGAGTCATCACCAGACTATTACATTTCTGCTAAAACAATGCTGAAGATTATCGGCAATGCTGATATAGATGCGAGTTTTTACTGCATTGAACTACACAGATCATCGCGCTCACATTAGGTGTTTATCTGGGCCGCCCTACCAACATGGTTGAAGTCCGGTTGTTGATAACTGAGTGCGTAAACAAGAAGAAAAATACTCTCGAATGGTGACGACGAATGCTTTATTCACACGCACATTACACGTCAAGATACTCTCCTTCGCAGTTTAAAGGCCTCGATATTATGCTTGTGCACGCCGAGCAACTGACCTTATGGAATGACATCTTTTTGGAAGAGGTTCTGGTACCCCTGTCGAGGGGAGCAATTACACCATCAGCGGGCTATTACCATTGTAAAATTGTAAAACGTCTCGTCTATCGGCCCTGACTTATTTGGTTTGGGGTCGTAACTCCTGCAAAATCGATGTTTGCTGATAAGTTTGGTGGATTGAGAAGTGAGCGTGATGTTATTTGCGGCTAATTGCGAGACATCGACAACGATAGCTTAAATCGCGAGCAATTTATTTATGAATTTCTTGAAACTGAACGACTGACGTACTCATTGGTGCAGAGATAACCGATGCGGCCCTTTGTATTTTAAGGCTCTTACATGACCCACATTTAGGTTCAACATATCAAGAGACGGAGGGCAATTCACACTCGGGATGAGGCTAAAGCCCATCTAGGGTAAAGTATAGCTGTAGATTAATAAAAAAATAGATGTTTTGGGGCAATGTAATCTGGGTGAGTTAAAAAATAGCCGGCGACAATGGTTGGTCTGTGTGGTAATCTGTCAAACGTGATTTTCGAAGTAGATTGTACACACTGCATCTTGGATATGCGTTTTTTGGCTGAATATTCAGGCAAAGGTTATGCCTCTGAGTCTTGCAAATGCGGTGATGGCATACGGTATAGACATATTTTGGGTATCGGACGTAAATTGTTGGTATCACCTCAATAACAACAACCATGGCTTTTCGATTAAAGTTCTAGGCAAAACGGGCTCGTATTAGGCCAAAATCATAGCCTATGAGGATGGTGAGTGGTTGTTGTCTTTGGTACACCTGCTACAAGCGGTATGACTTATATTTTAGAATATTGGCGGAATTGTCATTCACAACGTGTGTATAGAAGCCGACATCACGTAAGACTTAATCACTCTGGCTGTTTGCCAGCATCTTGATTAAAGGCAAAAGCACGATCGAGGGAGACTTAACAGGAGAAGCCTCTCATCGTCCATCTGCTGCAATTGAGGTTCAGGTACGTGCTTTTCATCTTTTAATAGCACTTTCCTAAGTGCTTTTAACGGCAGCGGGTACATCCTCGCACTTGAATAGACTAGGAACGGTGCCACTAATGTCCATAGTTGTAGTAACTGGACTGCTATATTACCAAAACATCGTTATATCAGCGCATTGTCGACTGGAAAAGCGTTACTAAGCATGTTTTATACCACTCGTTTATTTTTATGGTTTTAGTCTTTATTTAGTGTACATTCCTAAATAGCAACGTTTGGCACAATAGCGTTTTCACCAACCTAACAATATAATTTTTCTTGGCGCAATGCTATAACTGTATTTTCGAGAACCTGTTCCCAGTTACAATAACATAGTAAAAAATAAACCACCGTATATTGAAATATTCGGGTTTCTTTAAGTCCCCAGTTTGAAATAACGCAGGTTGATTTTCAGTGCTAAAGTACAAGAAAATGAATGTCTGTTGCACAAGATAATGTAGATAGATGTTATTAAACCCCATGTTCCCATTAAAACATGAGCATGTTGACTAGCTGGATCTTCATATCATGCTTTTCTCGTAAAATCAAATATGAGAAGTTCCAGAGTCCTACAAACCAAGACTGTTGAAAAAAATCCGCCTCGATACGCCATCAGGTCGTCTGGGTGATTTAAATGACGCCGCGTGGAGGAGAGGCTATTTTTACTCTTTTTTTTACAATGTTGGCGTATAAACAGGACGTAAAATCTCATTAAACGGCTCCAGCCAGCTAAAAATGCGCAGAATAATATAGTGAACTGTAGAGGCAAAGAAAAAAACCGATAATTAGGGTCTACTTCAAGTGGCCGTGTGTCCATTGTGGCTGATGTCTTAGCATTTCATACTCTAGGCTCCTGATGAAGCGCAGCGGCAGCACCACTTAAAAATTTCCTCTTCTGCCCTCGGCAATCTGGCTCAACTAGTTGACGTTATCCCCACCTGCCTGTTTCAATCGGTCAGCTGGCTATCACACATCAAAGAGGCTTCTGTCGCCATGCGTAGTTATACGTTTTCATTGACAAACCCAGGATTTCAGGAAGAGTTGTTGCGAACCTCGGAGGCTTGCCGGAATGGCGTAGCTTTTTTTTCAAGCAGGAGAGATATTAGTAACGCTTGAGCCGCGAGACTTTGCGCCTTGCGCTTGACCAAGTGCAGCCGTTGTTGAATCTGCGCAAGCATTCATTGCGAATTAAGTCAGGCCTGAAGCTTTCAAGTTGATATATCTAGTTACCAAACCGCAATCCTCAATCCCGGCAAAAAGGGTTCCACGCTTATCCGCTAAAAGAGCCTCAGATAAGCAGGCTTTGGCCGGCAAACTACAATCAGCTACCCGCGCGGCCGTGACATTGCACAGGTAAACTTGACCGAAGTATATATTTCCCTGCCATTTTTTCGGGAGATGTCTGTTGAAAGTTCAAGCCATGAGGGGCAAATTTTAAGTAAAGGGTCAATACCTTTGGACGAGTTCTTTATGCTTAGACGCAGTTTTGAAATCGTTAATTATCACTTGCGCCACAAGAAACTCGCAAAGAATGGGGGCATACAAACACCAAGTTGTCAATGATCAGGCGATGCCGTCAGCTTTGGGAAGTCGCGCAATCGACAGAGATCGCGGGCTGGCAGACGAAATTCTCGCACTCAAGTTTTCTCAAGTATTTTTACCTGCAAATAATAAACCAGTCATTTGACTCCGTGGAACCTTTGTGACTGTCAAATTGAGCGGACCAATAATCGACAATATCGTTGCCTGCCAGAAAGCGCGCTGGCAGGTCTGGGCAAACTCTCTGGGTTGTGATAGATGACACTATACATAAGCGTTTCCTGCAATGTCCTAGGGCGCAATAATGTGGAACTATCTAGTTGAAGCATTTTCGAATTGGAGATGGTATTGTTTGACGGTACATACCAAGGGAGCTCGAGAAGGATGTCTATTTCGCTTTTCAGAGCGAAGCTATGACTAATCCTAAAAAATCAACAGGCCAAGGCATGGTGAGTAGATAACCAATCGCGGCTGTCGATTGCCGTATTTCTGGCAAAAACCCGTTGCGGCCATCTGCCTTATGATTATCCTCCTCTTCTGGTGGTTTGGTGTCGTGCTGCTAAGAGGTTTGGAACCGCACAGGTTTTTTCCAACACGGATGCCGGCACCGTGAGTAGTTTCAGTCGCTTATCCTGGTGCAACACCTACAAGGTTTGAGGAAGGTATTACAGACGAGTGAAGAAGCCGTTTTTTTCGGGCATTGATGCGTTTAAAACGTGTTGTTTCGCGCGCGTCGAAACTTGGTTCAGTAACGCTTCGAATTAAAAGATTTTGTTGATGCTGACAAGGTCCGTGACGCGCGAGGCTGCAAATACAGCAAACTTGTCGACTTTCCACCAGAAAGGAGCAGAGACCAACCTAAAAAGTAGTCCGTGCTGATGACGACTGTCAGATGTATTAACAATAGTAGTTAGTTCGGAAATGGTGAGCGCGAACTGTAGACGGGGGCGGAATGGTTGAGCCAAGAATTACTTGCACTGCCCGAGTATCTCTAGTGTCCATTAATCGTGCGAAGGATTACGGAAAATAGCTATTGAACGATATAGTGAGGAACAACTCTCGAAGAGAGTACGGACCTTAACCGATTTCGAACAGTGCATAATACGATCCGTCGGTTCTTCGCAATAATGCTGCTTCGTCTAGGCCAGATTCAAACCCAGGTGGCGCATATATTGCTATCGCACCAACACTCAAAGCGACTTCTGGTGACCGCGAATTTTGAAATATCGTGCTTCGCGCAGAACCCGATGGCAGTGTCTGCGGGTATTCCGATGTAGCCCACCGTTCGAGATGGGTTTTGTTTGACGTTGGATCTAATCACAATTTCACATGGCCGCGAAAGCGTGCTGGTTTTAAAGTGCAAAAATCTGAGATAGAGGATGTGCTTTGCAATTGCTGAGGAAATAAAAACTTTTTTGGCGGCTATGTACCACCACCTGGTAATCGATGTTTTCGGTATGGAATGACCAAACCGAATCTCGAAGACCGCATTCGGCTTGTTGCTGAGGAACGGCTTACAAGGTTTTGCACTGGTTTTCCTTTTCTCTTGTGAATCAATGTTGTTTAAGGCTTGCCCTCTGGGTTGCCATGATCCCTATATCTTCCTAGTGCATTCTGTTTTTTTTGAATGCCTTCGACGTAATATAAATTATAATCTCCTGTTTGCCATTAATTATTGTGCTGGGCTTTACTTGTTGTTGAATGATGCAGTCGTGGGTGGTGAAAGTATTATTCTGTGAACAGAAGACGGCAAAAACTTGGTATGAAGGCGCGATGACGGCGTTAAATGCTGTATTTGGTCCGGTAGTGGTGGTGTTCTGACCACAATGGCGCGTTTGCTCCAGTCTACTCTTTGCACAGGCACATTTGGTCAAATCTTTAGGGTTCCGTTTCAGTAGTGTTTTCTGGTGCTCACGGATGTCGTTTCAATTGGAGGCTTTCTTTATTTTACCTCAACCTTGCTACGGAAAAAAAATGGAGCCGATGGCCTCGCGATAAAATCAGAAATCTTGTGGCGATAAGAGTTGGACCAATTCGCACCAAATATTAGCCGCCCGCATAACTCGGGCGGGTTTCGCTTCGCTCATCTGACATGTGCAGCGGCTTAGGTTTTTAGTGCTAGCGGGTCGTTAGTGGCACTGGTGCAGTGCGATTTCGTAATTTTTTCCTGCGCTTGAGCAAACTCTGTCCCGAGCCCACAAAGTTGAATTCCCTATTGGACACACGTTTTGAGTTAACAAAGCCGCAAGCTAAGCAAATGGTCGATGCGCCGAAATGCCGTGAATGCAACAGCTCGATGATGGCCTGCCTTCGAATCGATTCAGTGTCACTATAGGTGGCCAAACGAGGTCCTGGTGGTGGACCGGCGGTGGCAGTGTGGACATGACTATAGCTTTAGCCATGTAGCGTCCGTCGCAAATAACATTGGGGCTGAGCCTCCCAAAGAACTCGATCCGCAAAAGAATTAGAGCGATTGTGGCGATGCTGAAAGTTTGGTGGATATTAGTGGCCTAGAGAGGCTCTGCATATACGCGAATTTTTTTTGGATCTCAACCCGACTCTGGAGTTTTTGACTTGCCCTCAATAACAGCGTACGTGCTTGAACAAGCTGTTGACAGTTTTAAGGGCGAGTTATGCCAACTATTGACGTGTATGAAATCCAAGATCAATACAGTATTGGTAAAAGACAACCTCGATATTAATCTAACCCCACGGGCGAGGCAGCCGGACTAACGCCCGCGATATGCAAGCAGCTACGCAAGAAACTTCTTTCGGCGAGGAACGTCCCAACGTAATTCTAACGAGTCGCGAAGAATCCAAAAGTATGGTTCGTTATCCTCATGAGTGAGTCGCAGCTCTACTGCCGATTTATATTGATGCACGCATCCGACTCGGCCGACGCAGTGAAAGCTCCTCTTTCTAGCGTGCACGAGTTACAAGTCCAAGAAGTCTATCCTGCTATTAATCGTATTGACGGTTTTGCGAATTGTCCTCAGTTTCGGCAAAGTAGATGAAAAGTGACGACGCCAAGTTTGGCTAAACGCAGTCCAATATTGGAACAAACGGTGCAAAACTTTAAACAGCAGTTTCCGGGCCTGCAAAACGCCAAGCGGGACTGGACGTGAACAGCTCCGAAGATGATCTTTCGCCTTGGGCAGTTGAACGATTCGTTGCGATACTCATCCATTTTTGCGTTAATTGCAATCTCACATTAAAAAAGTTATGACACACCACTCATCATTTTAGCTGGGTACCTTTTGGTGCAGCTGGTGCATCTGGGGGCACTTCTTGCTCGTTCAATTCTGCTGGATCATTTATTTCTATCTTTGGACATCAGTAGCGCTGAGCGGTGTGGTAGTTACGACTCACTGTGTTGTTGGACCGTTAATAAAATTGGTTGTGAATGGTTGGGAACAACGCCAAGCCATTGTCCCGAAGCTGCACGCCTATAGATTTCGCGCTATTCTTTCCTACCACGGCTACCACCGTCTGGGCTTAACTCCTATCCTGTTTCCGAAACCATACGCCACACAGGCGAAATTTTTGGATCCCCCAATGGCGGTAGACCTGGCAAACCGGTAATCCGTGTTTTTTGCCAGCGTTATCATTCTATATCTATCCCTGCAACTGTTATGATTAGGAAGATATACGATTCTAAACCCAAGAGAATCGAAACCGACCTAAATGGATAGCGCGCAGAGATAATCGCGCCTAGTCAATGCTTGAGTTGAATTCTATTGGATGCGGACTTCACAGCCCGGCCTAAGCTTAGGGGTTCTGTCATGAGCGAAATAGGCCCCCAAATTTTTTTTCTGCTATACCGTCTGGTTTATTCTTCACCAGCCTTTCCATTTTCGTCGAAAGCTTCAAAATAAAAAAAGACACACATTCGATGTCTTTTTACATTGCTCGATAAGCATCAAAAGAATACTTTCTTGCCGCTTTCTTCATTAGGCCTCTCCAATAATTAGAAAACCTTTTCCTTCAAAAAATCGCCAATTGCTATAACAGAGCTAGTTAGCCAACCTGATTCCCAACGCAACAATCGTTTGTTTGGGTGTAAGGCAGCAATATCGTGATAGCGTTTTTTTTCCGTCCAAGGGATGGCAAATTTTCAAGCGTTTGAGAATTCCACATAGCGGTAGGCCAATGCAAAACAATTAAATCAAGCGCTGTGCTATCTCTTGACTCACGGTTTTTATTCCAAAAATTATAATCATCGGCGAGTGTCCACCGGGAACATCTGTCGAGTTTCTTTATTTTTCAACCCATGTTTCAAATATTGGGAATATCGCTGAGTTCTAGTTTATGCGCTGACGCAAAAATCGACAAAATTTCATTACCTAAGTTGATCTAACACAATGATTGTAACTCAATTGGCTAATCGAATAACTTCGAATTTTGCTGCTCATTTTCCTTTATCGTTTGAGTCGAAGATAGCAAAGCGCCTTGCCATCACCTTTACCGGTAATTTTACAATGTTCTTATGGTCATCAATACTTGTTCACCATAGTAGGATCAGCAGCCAACATGCGAATAGGTCCACTGCACTCCCTCGTTAGTGTTAAAATAATCAATCCTCAAAATATCCTTTTCAAATGATAACGCTTTTCTTATCTGGGCTTTCATTGTTCACGAATAAGAAGCCATAATCAATGCCCAATCCATCCATTCTTCATTTATCAATGGGTTCAAAGATTGATTTGGTTATACTAAAGATTTGCTGTGTTGCCGGTCATTGGGTTCGCCTGTTAAGTTTAAAACTAACTAGTACTACGAGCAGGTAATACAATAATAATTTCCATAAAATTTACTTTAAACATAAAAACAATTACTAGCTACAGCAGTTTGTTTGCTTGTTATTAGCAAGTTATTTGAGTTAAAAGGACTTTACTGGGTTAGAGTTTGTCTAGTTTAGACAGCCTAGTTTTAACTTTTTTATGTTTTGTTCAAATGTAACGATGAATTCTTGTTATTTTTGTCCCACCCACCACGTTTAAAAGTTCAAGCTACCGAATTATCGTAATTTTTATTTAGAAAATGTCTGCAAATGACATATATTTACAAACCGTTTTTACAATGCATTTGATCAAAATATGTCGCATAATGATACCAGCCGCCAAAGAATAGAATTCCATTTGGTGAAAAAAAGCAGCTTAATGGAAGCGGGAACATAGTACTCAACTTGTTACCTCTGCGTTAGGTCATATTTTGCTTCTTTTTAATAACGCATTTGGGTGTTGACCATACTAGCCGGCTTGTTAGGCGGCTTACCCGCTTATTTGAGCGATACTGATCCTATATGGGTTTCATTACAGACAATACAAATCAGATGGGTCGAGCCGTCCTTATATAAGTAGTCGGCCGCGATTTTTAAGTGGGTAACTTGCTTTTTGCTTTGTTCATGGCAATTGGATCCTGCTAATTCTCAAATTATACATTTTGGTTATTTGTTATTTTTTCGATGGGCCTTCACTAATCGGTAATACTATGTTTGGGCGATCCCTTTGTTGGTTTCGGTTATGAAATCGAACCTCCGAACTATAAAGAGCGATACTCGTCTAATGGCGGCCTTCGCAGTTCATGGGGCAAATCGCATGGATGATTCGGTGCCCGTGGTTTTGGGGTGAATGATTGCACGATCCCGATTTATTTGATAGCCACAGGCACAAGGGGTGAGGCATCTGGCATATATGTCTTCAGGCGCTTGTATTAATTTTAGGGATTGTAAACCCGGCCTATTTTGTAAGGGAATTGACAGTTCTCATATCGAAAACAGACAGAGGATTTCATTTAGTACGCTTCAAGCAATGTAATCGGGAATATTCTAGAAGTATTTGGCCCACCAGCAATTCGAAAATGCCGCTTTTGTCAGGCTGGTGCGGCGCTACTTTCTTTCGTATTCAATGGTTTTTCAGTTAGTTGCTCCTTTAGTTATTTTATTATTGTGTTTTCATATGTTTTGACGGAGATTCACGGATAACAGGTGCTCTGGCCAGCTGTTTACTGTTAGCGTGCCTTTGTGACTGCTTTTTCTCTGTGATTCCATTGTCAGTTTGGATGGCAAATAAATGGGGTAAAACCGTTAAAGCTTTTATTATATCTACCGTGGCTATAATTTTTGGTTATGCACTAAAATGTACGGATTTAATCCAGAAGAACCATGGTTAATATTTATGCCTATCCCTTTAATTGTCTTTTGGAATAGGGGGCTGTATTTAATTAATTTCGTGAGAGCAGACTGCTTGATTTTTGTGATTTGACGAGCTTAAATAATGAATGGCACGAAAGGAAGGAACTTTTGCCGCAATATATGGCTTATGTTAAAACTAGTCAGCGTTAGCATTGATATTTAAGTGGTGTTTTATAAGCTGGTTGGCTTGAACGTCAGGTGTGGCAACTCAAAGTGTGAGACGATGACGAATTTGCGATTGCGGATATTATTATTCCGGCGAGTCACTGCTGCGTTAGCTATTCTGATGATGTGGAACTATGATACTACGAGAGAAAGCACATCAAATAAAAGAGAAACTGATTGAACGTCGATGGTGACATCTAACCTTTTTGCTGAATGCTCAGGTTTCTTTAAACCAAGCTGTTTTTAGTTAAATAAGCTTGCCCCTTGAAGGTAATCGCTTTCTGCTTCTTAAATAAGCAGATGTTGATGTATCGATTCACTTTGCTTAGTAATAGTCCGTCTATCTTGTTTTTGGTGTAATCATTCTACAAATGATTAACGTTCGGCTGATTGTTTCATTATTATCATGTTGAACAATCGGTAAATCGACCTAACATTGATTCACTTGAACAGACGCTTTATAAAAATCCAAGACTCAATACTCATATTTGTATTTCTACTCTGGCTTCAGTCGCGCATGCAACCCAATATACGACTCTAAAGTTCTTGCTCCAAAACCCCCCAGTTAGAACTTACCTTTGCGTTGTCATAGTCCACAGCAGTCAACTTTGTGCCTTGAATATACGGTAGCGATGGTGTTTTATTATTAAGCTGATACACTCGACAATAGCATGCGACTGTAGGTTCTTCAAAGAGATAAGGGCAGCCAAGGCACGCGATTTATGGTAAGACATATGACTTGCCAACAGAACACAAAAAACTAACATTTTCAGCTTCCTGTCAGAACGTCAGTAATGCCGTAGTTTTTAGATTTGCAGAGCCAGACAGTTATATAAGGTTGGAGAACGCATCTTTTTGATATTAACGTAGAGGGCAAAACGAGACGCCATGCGGCCTTGGTGTTCTCCTGCCGTGAAACATAATATTTTGGTCGTCGTTGGTCAGAACAGTGACCGGTGTTGAGGTGAACGATAGAGCGCAAAATGCCCGTGTTGAAGATGTTGCCATTAATAGAGGCCATAAAGAACAGTTTGGTGAAGCCGAATATACATCAGCGAGATGCATAACAGTGGCACGTGTCGATTTCTTAACGAAAAGTAGAAGCGCGGGCCCGAATTCACGCGCGGTCAAGGCACTTGGTCTGCCAATATGGATGCTGCCTTTGAACCATACAAATAACGTGCAAACTTCCATGTCAGCCTAATGAAGGATTGGCAAGGGCAGCAAACTTGCCGGATGCTCTGGCCAAACTCGGGTGAAATAGATGAATTCTGGAACAATGTTGGAATATGACATGCAGTCCGTGCCGGAAGCGTTCACACTAAAGCCTATTATTGGGTGACGGCGAAACAACGCAAAGGCCAGCGTTGAGGTCGTAATGTCGACAAGGAGTTTTCACATCTTTATCTATGCAGTGGAGCCCAGAACATAATCATTAATATCCGTTTGATAATTTCCTTTTTTTATTATCAGAATGAAGGGAGCGATGGAAGCTTGGCCATTTGACCACCCTTACAATTTACATTTTAAATCTTGCCATAGGCGGGTAATTGGGGACGCGCTGGCGGCCACATCGACGCCCTCTATATTCGCTTAAAGAATGGAAGTAGACTAGTCGAACTATCAATTGGCCAGAATAAAAACAAAACAGCTAAATTAACAAGAGAGTTTTGAAATATGGACAACAAGTCACTTACATCGTTGACGCTCAAGCAGATAGCACCGTTAATGTGCATTTGTGCAAATGGATGGCGATACTAACTTACAAAATAGTCATGTTGACCAATGGCTATCATTTTTTGTGAGTGTCAGTTTCTGATCAAGCCATGGGCTATTTGAGCTCTACCGGTGGATTAAACCATGGGCAGAGTGTCCTCCCGGATAAAGCTGTTTTTTCTTAATGTTACCGTAGATAAGCTATACGAAGAGTACGCCTCCATACGAGTCTAAAACTATCCATTTTAAGGTTATTCAGTCTAACAGCAAAAAGCCGTGTATTGGGAACTTAATAATCCGCAGACCATGATGATAGATAACAATGTGACCTCGCAATTTTGTATAAAAACCTACTGGTTAATGTGCTTTGCTTTGAAGAATAAATCTGATTTACAGTTAGCTTTCGTATTCCATGGCAAAGTTTTTTTCGAGCGGTTCGGTATCAGTAGACAATGCAAATTAGAAAAATCTGTTCTGAGCAAACTTGTAGCATTGAATTGAGTCGATGGTTATACAAATATCTTCCTCGGGACACCTCTTTTTACGCAAATCGCGTCCCGAGTAAAATCTCGTTGACGCTTATAATGGCAACAGAAGTGAAATCATGGCATACTGGATTGGCCTTATATACCTTTTATCCAGCAATTACTGATCGCGCTGAGCCAGTAGAAGCGCTATTTCGTGCAAATACTCGTTTTTCGTTTGGGTTATACGCTGGTCTACGGGTGATTTTAACGTCTCAAGTTTTAGCTTTGGTTCAAAGCTGGAAAAGTCTGGCAGAGTTCAAGTTATATCGCGGTGTTTTGCGCACGCTGTTATTTAGTGCAATAGCCCAACGTTCACATTAGCAGCACATGGCGGAAGCAAAAGTGGTCAATTAATGTTGACCGTTGAAAAGACCAAACGGATGTAGTAGCGCTAAAAACACTTGCTCCTAAGCAAATGAAGCTGTCCGTTGCTGATGAAATGCACAAATCATTTCTTAACCGGCAGTGACAAATTAGCTCGTATTATGGCGTCTTCGATGGATTCAAGTTACAGGGAAGAATAGCACGTTTCTTTGACCATATTTATGCAAACACGAAGTCTATTTAATGTTTTTGCGTGGCGGTATTTTGCTAATCACATATAGATTTTCGCGTGCCGGATTTACTCAAGACAACTGCACATTTCAATCATGATATTACGAAGGCAAAAATCTTGCATTGAGCAATTACTCTGCAGAAAATGTTGAGCTTAGACGAACTCATGGCATCCGTTGCAGCTTTACAAGATGAACAGTTGAGTCGACTAATAATAAGAATCTTTACCCGATTACTTTGGCGTCGTCATGGCGATCCGATCCGTCCTTGAAATCAGTTTGCTATTCTGAATTGAAAAGACGACCGGGGCCAACCCTGTTGTCTTATCAGGGTAATTGGCCGCGAATATCTTCAAAATTGGGAAGCGTTAACGCTCAGTTAATGAACCTTCATTTTATGATCGGTTAATCGCAAAATTTGTTCAACGCATCGACAACCTAGATGGTTCAATCATATCGCATCACAAACAAGGTAATTGGATTGGGAAATTGAAAGAGCCAGATGACCCTGGCGATTACATTGGTTTACTGGGGGCGATCATCAGATTATTTATCTTTGCTGGAATTATTAGAATCGTCTAAAATAATTTTCCAACCCTGGAAAAAATGGCATCTTTACTCGAGCAGTCTGTTTACAGTTGTATGCAATGCTGCCTTCATCGCATTAAAGGCGTTGCCCCAACATTATTGATTCACCTAAAAGACACTGTTCCGTTCGATAATGAACTGGCTGAGACCTCGTAACAAATATCGAAAGCGCTTAGGGTCTGATGGCAAATAGTTCTAGATGCCTAATGCCAGTTTATCAACGTGTCCTTAGTCGAGAAGCTGTTTATACGCTGCTATCAAATTGAAGTACTTAGTTTATTGATTGGTGGAATTTGGCTAAATATCAGCGCCCAGAATGGAATGACGCAACAATGCTTAGTGGGTCATGGGTTGTCGATGGACATGTGTACCTGAGATCGTTACTTTGTCGTTTGCTATCGACTTCTCGCTTCGATTGAAGAATACAATAACCAATTTGCAATGACCACAAGAAAGTTGCTGAGTGTTACCGGGAAGACGCACAATTCCTGAGAGTGCAAGTAAACAAATAATCGAAGGACCAAGTGTCAGCAAGTTTACAATTTTTTCCTACCCTGCAGAAGTTAGGTACATTAGCCCCAGTGAATACCGCGCAAAAATGGTATCAGCAACTCTGGTATTATAGTAAGCACCGGTCCAGTAAGATGAACTCAATGCGCTACTTTCTAGTGCTACGCATTAATAATCGCAAGTAATTGAAGCGGAATTAACAACGGTCAGGGTTTAATATCATGCAATAAATGTACTTAGTATTAACAGAAATCACTAAACGTATCTTTGTACGACCATGCTAGAAGGTGGCAAGTGGCAAGCGCTTAGTTTTCAGGTGCTCTTAGGCTGAAAGCAGTTGAGAATTATGGATACTTTGTCGCTAGTGAGATTGTTATAGAGGAAGACCAAAAAACGTTTATGCTGTACTCCAGATAGAAAGCAGCACAAGGGTTTTATCAGCAAAAATTGCGTTCCTAAGCATGCTGGTTGCTAGTCCATTCATTGTTAGCGCTATGCTTGCACAAAGCGACCAATCGCTTGATTAAACTCGATGCAATGGACACTATGCTTTTAATAGCGAATTAAAC
>Ga0163217_1055443_pt1 | contig 18349 bp, 13 predicted proteins | sample SynspAceP_FD_185933 | JGI IMG/M metagenome (GOLD analysis project Ga0163217, IMG submission 185933) | Saline lake microbial communities from Ace Lake in Antarctica - Synechococcus sp. Ace-P (PacBio error correction) | ecosystem: Environmental > Aquatic > Non-marine Saline and Alkaline > Saline ...
GCATCACCCTGACACCCACAAACGCCAAGAAAAGAGAAGATTTTAAGCTAAGGTCAAATTTGGCAAAAAGTAATAACGATTATAATCTAGTCTGATGTAGCAAAAAAAAACCCCCCCAAATTGGAAAAAAAAATGTAAAATTGGGGGCCCCCAAACTGAATATGGGACCAAGCTCTTGGTCTTTAAATAAACCGGTCTGAATAGTTGTTTTTCCCAATTTGTTCAAAGATCGCTAGTCAGACGGCGCAAATAAATCTTCTAGTTGCTAGTATCTCCCAAACGATAGGCAGTTTTTTTTTTAAAACCCTGATAAGAAATGGTACTTTTTGTAACCGCCCGTTAAAAACTTTTTTTTTGCATTGGGGCGCTCCTAGGACAATCAATCAATAATAGAGGTAAAATGTGACATAAAAAACCGTCATTCAAGGAGTTAACCAACAAGTTTTAACTGGGGGCCAAGAAACGGCTGGTTCATGTAAAAGCTCTAAACTTGTAAGGCAGAGGCTTAACTTTCCCTTTTTTTTGGGGGACAAAGAGGGAACCCACAGTCCCAGGAGCTTTTTAAATTTCATAAATTGCCTGAGCAGCCGGCCCGAGGTTTTTTTTGTATGAAGGTCTCTTTGTCAATCATAGTTTTGCAATTGTTTAATCAATTTTCTCAAAACTTAAGCATAAATTCCCCATTCCTAGAAATTTTGTATATCTTTTTTTTTCTAATTGAAATTGTTTTTCGTTGTTTAATCCTTATACTGCATTGTTATTTTATATAAAGTATTTTATTTAAATTGCTTCTCCAGCAAAAGCTCTATTGGTTTTCCGTGTTTTTGTATTTATTTATCCCTATTAAGTGGAATGGTAAATTTTTCCTGAAGCTGGAATATTTGGTATTGCACCTGTATTCCCAAAGTGCCCTTTTTTTAAAAATGGTTTTGGGAGTGAATTCCGTCCCTTTTGGGCCTTGCCGCCTAAAAATAGATGCAATAAATCCCACCAGTCATTTTAGATGGTGTTATTTTTTACCACACAATCTGTGTGTAGTTAAATCCCGGAGCGTTTTTGGGCATGAGAATTCCAGGCCTTCCGCCATGCCATAAAGAACTATGGTTAAATGGTCATTTACCGGGATGGATTTTTTGGAATGAAATAAGATTATTTTCGATCTATGTTTAGGAACCATAAATCCGAATAGCCCTGGTCCGTTTTGAAATTACTTAATGGTATTAATTTGACAATACACTGACAAGTAAATGTCCAGCCACGAAGCCAAAATTAGGAATTGTGGGGTTGATAAGGTATTATTTCGAATAAATATTATGATTGAAACTCTGTATTGCTCAGCCGGTTTCAGCATCGGCCCGAATATTTTCAAAATGGACAAATTTATATTTCTACTAAAGTAGTTTAACTTCAATTTCCCAAAAATTCAATATGAATCCCTGTTTGGGCAATTTGGTAGTGTTTCTGAAGCCTTCACCTCCTGCTTTTCCAAATATCAATAGTTTTTTGCAAGATCATTAATGATGTTATGTGAGTATTTCTTGGAATTTTTAGTGTGGCGCAAACTCTGTAGGTGTTGTAGTGTTGAACCATAATCATTGTTTTTTAAAACAAAACAATGGGTCAATTTTCATTAATTATCCGCGCCGCTAGCCCATTTAAAGATTAACAACCTGCGCTCCCCTACCCTCACCAGTAAAATTAATTAAGAAAATGACATAGTTTTGTAAACCGCAAACAATTTTGCCGTCCCATTAAGTTCCTACAATCGATTTTCTAAAGAAATATATACTTTAAAAACAAAATCCCTTAACTAAAATTACTGCTCCGTTAACTGTAAATAATAGGCTTCCGCAGTCTTCGAAGTAAGAAAACGAAACACCCAACTCAGTTTGTGCCGAAATTGTAATTAAACTATCTGGGTATCCTTTATTTCGGGACTAAAACTGACCAATCCAAATAACTCAACATTCTAATTATCAGCGGGTATCGCCCGCGGATATTTTTGTATTTGCAATGCCTTAAAATTTCATTTGCATTGGATAACCTCAAAAAACCATGCTTTGTGCCTAACACAACCGCATTAGAAATTGATTAAAGATTAAGCAAAGTACAACTATTCAGGTATCCGCAAAAGAAACCAATTGTTTGTGTTTGGGAACCTCTATTTTTTTTGTTTTTTTGTTTTTGGCCATTTGGCGTAAATGCCGTTTTCCATCAATCCTTTTGGGTAATCTGTGAAATTTTTATAATTGTTTAACTTACGAGGGACGCCATCAATAGAATTTATTAGGCTCTTACCTAGTATAGGTAATTTATTGTGAATCAACAACATGTATTTGGTTTAAAAACTTTAAACCCGTCTGGATCATTCAATGTCGGAAAATGCCAGGGTAAGGCTTTTTCCCATTTCACGGGAAACTATGCCCTCCAAAAATCCCCAACTGAACAATTCAGGTAAAATTGGTATCTCGTAAACAAATTCCCTTGCTTCCGATCCTCCCGGCATGTGCATGCACTTCCCTGGGCCCACAACTAAAACTCAAGTTACACTTTTCTTCTTTGTATTTTGAATACGTATTGCAAATGACTGATCCACCACCCACAAACGGTAACCATATTGCTGTTGTTCACCTATAGAGATTGTCCTTATGCAGTCTCCTGCAATACTGAAAACTCGATATTCGCATGGATTGTCATTTTTTACTTCCCCGATCGTGAACCGAACAATAGGTGTAGGGCTATAAATGAGCCTCGTAAAACGTAGGCATCTGGATTCAATAACTGTTCTTCTTAAACCAATCCATTGTTCTTTTTCCCCATATCGTTTTTTTTTCGGGCCTGCATAGAGTTTTCACTTCTATAGTCTACGGCCACGTTCTGGCAACCAAATCTGTAGGGTCCTTTACCCCAGCCGGATCGTCGTTGTTGTATCGCCCCATTGGACCTCATCAAAGAAAGCAATTTAGTCGCGTTCGTCAGTAGGTAAATCCCTAATTTCCCCCATAAATTGTGGTTTTTCATTCCTGGGTAAGCCTCATTCATAGCCGGTTCATGGGTCCATCTTTTTATAAAACTAACTTGCTATCCTGCCGATGAAATTCAATATTGTTGGGGAAAACTAATCATTCTTCCCTAGTGGCCAACGAGCCAAGTCTTCCGTTTTCCCTAATCCGTCGTAATAGACTATCTCTTCCGGTGTGAACACCAAAAATCAGGATCCAATTTTAAAGAAGCTTGGCTATATTTTTTATAACCAGTATCACTGTCCACAAAGAATCATTACTATAGATGTTGCCGTTGTTACATAAAATTTAAACATCTGCAGCAAACATTTTTTGCTGGTGCAGTTTTAAAGCTCTACCCCTTTATCGTGTACTGATTTGGTCTCTTTTAAGCGGGACTGGCTCCACCAATAATGGCATAGATTCGTTCCGGGGGAAAGATTGGATATATTAAATTGTGTGGAAATGCAATTTTGGAATTCACCATTCGCCATCCCTTTGTATCCAATCCTCTTCCTCTTTTACCTTATATTTAAACGAGCTTTACCTGGCTCCTGTGTTGCCCTTGATATAGTTTTTATGGGTAATGTCCGTGCTGGAAAACTGACCACCGGAGTATATGCAGGGCCTCCCTTTTTTATGGCTATCATTTTTTTTCCAGTTTTAGATCCTTGTATTTAACAATCGCATTGGATGCGTCATTTCCAAACTCTCATGGGCATTTTCGGTCAATCGAACCCAAACAATAGCTTGTGATTGGGTGACCTCACCATCTTTCATTCCCGTTCCAAAATAAGGTCCTGTTGGGGTGTTGGATGTACAGGAGGTCATAAGCAATCGTGCTATACTAAGTATTTTTTCATAGGTAAGTTTAATTATTTTACTTCCAAATGATGGCTATCTATTTTTTGAAATCTCCCCGGATCGTCTGGGCGTGTATCCGTTATCTCCCAATAAATTTTCTTTTGCTGGATAATTTCAGATTTCATTTCTGATTAACCGGTTCTGATCATTTCGGGATCGTTATATCCATATGTAGACTCATCGGGGTCATTGTTGAAAATCGATAAGAAATCCACATGGCTGTTTGGTGTTCCTCTGGCTGTATAGTTGTTCGTTTTAAACCATTAACCGGAGTAAAACGAAGCGAGTTTATATCGTTCACATCCCGTACATTTCCAAATGGGCGGGCGTACCTTTTGGTGTTTGCCAATACCGATATATCCATTAAGTTTGCCAATCTATGGGGTATCCCTTTAAAGTTTTTACGAAACTAGCTCCTGCATGGTGGTCGGATATCAATTTACGGCATAGTCTGGCAGACAATGCATGAAGAAATCTACGATGTTCATAATATGCAATTATTACGGTTGTCCGGCCCGTATCTCCCTCGGATAACGAAATAACAACTGGCATGATGGTATTCGAATTCCCTCGTTAACATTTCATAAACGGTTTTCAAAAAAACCGAATGTTCTCGCCCAAAATACCCCTGTCGGCAGTGTGTATATCACTATGTGTAATTTTTCGGCCAAGCTGCTTATCAAGAATAATCTAGCAAACTTGCCAATATTATCGGTCAATAGGCAGCCGCCACAGCGCATAAAATCCTTTTATAGAATTTTTGGTAGGGTTCATCATTCGTGCTTCCTCTGGCATTCAATCCGTTCCCATGACCGAAAAAGGTAAATCAGGATAATACAATAAGGCGGGGGGCGGGGGGGGGGGGGGGGGGGGGGGGGTGGGCCTTTCCTTCTTCGTTCGTGGGATGATTGGTTTAGCTGGTCGAAATATCGTGGCGTCGAATCTTGTAAAAATAACAAAGAGACTTGTCCAATAAATGAGACTCCGGTAGTTTCCTGCACTTGATCATAAAAAGATTGGGGATTGGAATTTTCACGTCTTTAAATATAGTTCACTAAATCGTTTAGGATAGTGCAAGTAAGGCTCATGTGTTCGCTGAAAAATGGCACAAAAGTGGCCATAATGGTTTTTGTTTTCCCGTTTCTCTCATCCAGTTCTATAGCCCCTTAAATCCGCAATTACATCGGTGCTAAAACCCTGGTGCGATTCCTCTTCATTATAAATCCTCCCCAATTAATTTTTGTTTCAAGACTGGCATTCCCACATTTTTACCTGACCGGGGGCAAAACACAATAGAAATCAAAATCCGAAGTTCTTTTTTTTAGGTGCCATTTGCCAATTAACCTGAAGTTTGATACTCCCCCATTTTGGTAAATGTTGGCCAAATATTAAATCGCATGTTCCGGTAAAAGACCCGAACCCAAGGTCGTTTACCGCGTACCCATTTAAATAACTGACTATCTTGACGCGTAGTATGGTTGCTCGGGCTTGGGGGTGCAAAGTGGAATTGGTACCAAACTATTATTTCCAGACGCATCCTTCCTCCTGCTAAACGTTTTTAATCTTTGGAGTATGTGTACAATAATCTTTTTAATAATTAGCCTCCTAATTGCCGCAGGCGTTGAGAAGTGTGCTCGTCTGACATTGAAATTGAACAGAAATAATCCGGTTCCACTGGCAAGATCTCATATCTTTTTCTAGATTGGGCCTGCAAGGGGTCGTTCCCACTTTCTTTAACTTGAGGCCAGGAGCATTTTTTGGGAAACCAAAGTTGCTACAATCCCAAAAAGGCGAGTAAAGAAGTATACTTTTTTTTTGTACCAATTTTTTGTCTGTCTCCGAATTTATTTTTTCAACTATTGTGCAGTGCAAATTTAAATGTAAGTTTCATTATGATCTTGAGCCATTAGTGGGATTTAAAAGTTTAAATCCCACAATATCTCCAGGTTAATTTACCTAATTGTTTAAATACCTCTAGAATGCCACGCATTACCAGTTGTGGTCCTTTGTAAAAGTCAATTCCTACCTTCAGGTGCTTGGCCTCAAACGCCTATGTCATATTTGTGAAGTATTTATCTTATGAACCTAACCAAGGCTTTAAATAGCTTGCGAATGGCCTGTCGTATTCCACTTAACCTTAATGATTGTTTAAGTAATGTTCACATGAAACCGGCCATTTTACAATCAAATTCTGAGGCTTTGTACCAATTTTTCAGGGCTTACTGGGACTTTACTTCTGTAAAATTTTCGGTTCGCGAATAAGCTTTCGGCCTTATCAAATGTTAAATGAAGGGAACCCACGTTCTGTTACCCTTACCCCTTAGTCTTGGCCATGCAGGGTGGTAATTGGGTCGTCACGAAATCTGAAATTCGCAAACCCTAGTTAGAGGACCAAGAACGCCCTTATGAGTGCGGTATCTAGCAAAAATACTTGATGCCACTATTTGGCTCCTGGCCGTATTAAAACTCCAGTTCCAATTCGAAATTCCCGAACGTATCCTTCTCTGTATACTAAATGTCCCCCCCCTTTCGTTGCAATTCACCACCTTCCGGCGTCCAATAACCGAAAGAATACCATCCTTGATTACCCAGCGCAGCGCGGGAAAATTCCACTAATTTTTTGCCACCTTTCCATTCCTTGGTAGTCTTGCCGTCCCCATAACATAAGCGCCATCCTGTTTCTGATTCGTTTTAGGGTCGAGTTCATTTTTTTTAATAATTATTCGGTGGCTGTAAACAGCTACAGGCCATCTTTCCGTTTTTTCCCAAGATTGTCGTAATTAATATTCGAGCCTCCTTTCCAGTCTAATTTTCAAGCTTCTTGTTCCTTAATTTTTTATCCTAATGAATTTGAAAAAGGCACAAACCTTCCGAGGTCTATATCATCTACAAAGGTTGGCTACTTCAACTCTCATCTACCCAAGGTACGGATGGTGTTTCCAATAGCCTCTATCCGATACGAATTCCACGCTAGCCTAATTAATGCATCGCGTCCTGGGGTTCTTTCATGTGACCGGATAAACCCAACCTCTTTCTGATTGGATCAAAATGCCACTCTGCTCCATTTCCTTTTCGAGGTCGTCTATTTCTTGCTTGATAGCCATATACTTCCCCCTCGTCATGAGCCCTGGCTTTCTGAACTGAAAATTCCTGATTTAGTTCCTACTTCCCATTTTCACCTCCAACTTCGAGGTAAAATCCCCATAGGTTCTTTTTTTGTAACCCACAGGTAAGGTACTTTTGTTCCCCCAATTGTTTGAATATACCCGACAATTTCGTTCCCATCTACTTATATTCCGCTGAACCTTGCTTTGGTTCACAACCGTTCAGTTTTTTTCCCCGTTGAACAGATTGGTTTCCAATTTTGGGGCATGTATAGGTAACGCCATGATAACAATATTGCTGAAGCATGGAACCCCTTGGTTCTCAATTCTTTTGTTATCATTTTTTTTGTTCTGCATTCTTAATCGTACAATGGTGTATTTAAAAATATTAGTTAGCCTCCGTAAGCACATGGATTTAGGGAGCCTGTGCTGGGTCCACTGCCCACATCCTTTGTTGGGCTCAATTGGCCCCATATCAAAAATGAGTTTTCCTCCCTTTATCATTCAATCGTGCATAAAACCAAAGCCTGTCCAATTCATTTTTTTTTTTTTTTTTTTTTTTTTTTTTTTTGTTTTGGCCTTTAAGTTTGCGGATTGGAATTACTTGTTTTTCCGAGGAGTTTATTTTTGGTTTCAATACAAACTCACGCACCCCCCCCCCCCCCCCCCCCCCCCCGTCCAGGAAATACTGTTTATTGAGCTTGAAAATAGTTACCTTATCGGAAATTGGACTTCCAATTTCGGTACTGGGCCCTTAGTGCAGCCCACCCCTCATTTCAAACAATCCAAGTTTTAATAAAACCGACAGAGATCCCGCCCATTAGACCTTGGGTCCTCGTCAACCGTTAAACCCGTTTTTGTGGATCAGTTGACTGTAAAATTCCTTTCAGTCATTCAACGAAATCCCAATATTGTGCAAACCCAAGGTTTCCTGTATAAGTTGAAATATATAACCCGTACCTGCATAAGATGGTTGAAGTTTGCGTAGTTCAGATAGTGTATTATGGCAATGCTTTAACTAACGAATTTGTCTGAAGAATTTAAATCGATTTTGAAATAAAAGTCATGGGGAATTAACTCTATTTTCATTGGTTGGTTTCAATTTCAGGCTGCTTTTGGTCTGAGCCACCCATCCAAATTCAAAAAGACCTTGTTCATATTCGTGAGGCACGAACCAATAGATTGGCGCCGCAGTACTCCCACAAAACCATAGTGACTCAAAAAATAGGATTGAAAGGTTCGCTCCAACTGCCGTCAAGTTCCCCTTGGCCTCTCCAACCGTAGCTTTTGTCGCAACAACTTTTTAATAATTTTTTGCCCTGTCGGCAAAACCAAATTTGGGCAGTCTTCCATTTGTTTAACCCAAGGGCCTTTTGCCATTGTGACAAACACCAATCTTGATTAGGCATATTTCCAAGTTTGGACCCGCCCCTCGTTATGGTAAGCGCTATTGCCTTATCGGTATTGGGGAAGGGAACGTTTATGCCGTTGTTGGTGAATATAGACTGAAGGGCTGAACGCCGCCTAATTCAGTAAGTGTTGCTCCATAACCCGCCTTGCCTCATAATACCCAGGTAAAGGCAAATTTTTTGCGCAATTGGTCCACTCGTCTATATTGGCTTCTGTTGATACTCAAAATAAGCCTCCGGAATAAGCCTTTCAAATAAGCACTAACAATAAATGGGGTTGGTTGGAGGTGACCCGGCGGGTCATACGTATGTGTAATTCCCCCCCGAAGGACCTCGGGGAATAAGCCCACCGGATCAATCGTCATCATCACACTAGAGTTTACAAATCCTTCGTGAAAACTTCAGGAAAACCCAAAGTGCCCATACAGGTGTTTTAATGGTCCATTGCGCACCCCAAAAAGCATCGAATTACAATAATGATTGAATTTTGGTTTTCACACTGGCAATCCAGCGGTATTTGTCGCATGCGTGGGGACGCCTGGTTCAACTCGCCAATATTTCCATTTAAAATCGCTTATGGATCCGCCGGCCTTGCAGAGCATGCAAAAGAAAATCCGTGATAGAAGCGAGACTGTTGTTTTTTCTGTACCAGCACCTCAATTTCGATACGGGCCCAGAACTCAACTGTTCCAATTCATTGAAAGTCATCCCTTTCGATACCTTGTCAAAATCCAATGCGGGAGTTCGCTTAGCATATTCAAGCTAGCTTTTGTTTCCGTACTGTACATACCGAAATTGGAACCCTTCATTTGCTACAGTCTGTGCTTCCCTTGTCCCTTAAAAATGACATAGACCCCAACCAATTCACCTACCTGTCGATTTTTTTGTCTTTGTCCAATAATTTCCCATTTTGGCCATGCCGCATAGCCTGAAAGCGGGTATCCAAAACTTGAATGGAATAAATAACAATAGGTCCTTTCGGCCTTCTTCGGCGTTGCCGGTCCATTAAGGCATACCCGGCAATCCTTCATTTTTACCGACTTTTGGTTGGCATACCCTTTTTCCTGCTGCCAACTTGGCCCCAGTATGGTTCCTCAAATTCAGGAGAAAATACTTTTCCCTTTCCTTCACGGAATAAGTTATATCTATGAAAACACACAGCGTGTTGTGGCCGTTAGTTTCAGCTTAATACCATAGGTTTCAAGTTCTTACGGCAATGATAACCCGCCATATGACCACCCCGTCATTTTCCGTGGGAATAACGTGATCCATATTTTTTCGGGCTCCCAAACATGCCCTTTAAAATCTCGGTACAGGAAGTACCGAATAACCGGAGCAATTGCATGCGTGAATGTGAAACTAAAAAAGTTTAATGGTATCCCTATTATAACGATATCCCGAATCCCCAAGGCTCCTCCTACCCCTATATTCCGGGCCTAAGATTTACCATTCCAAAATGGCCGAGTTTGGCCGATGAGCGTAAACCAGCGTGAAATCTTGCTGCAATCGAGCAGGATAAACCAACTCGGCCGGCTGTTTTCCTTGTTGCGCTTTAACCGGCATAGCCGTTACACTTAAAACATGCCAACAGCAATTTCATTTGTTTTATGTAATATTTTTCACTTTCCTTAAATGTTCATCGTTAATCATAAATTTCAAGTGTTTTGCCATTTATTCTAAATCTCTTTGGCTAATACGTCTAACAAAATTGGTCGCCACTGTTCTTAGGCTTTGTTTCATCATTTTCAATTCCGAAACCAGGACGCAGCTCAGTAATGTTCAACTCATCCGCCGTTTATCATTTAATTCTTTAGAACAATTTTTTTTTACACATTGGCTAAATCCAAATTGCTCTTTGTGTTTTTCAATCGCTTCGACCCATGAGGCACCAACCCAATGGCCTCAATTGGTTGCCAAAATGTACAGGCCGGACCAATGGAGGCTGCTATCACCGATCATTAAGGCCCCCGGTCCGATGCCATGATTTTTTCCTGCCCAATTCAACACCTCCTTAAAAGTTCCCATGGTAATCTGGATGAATATTGAAATAATCACCCATTGGGGGAAAAAGTATCAAGTGCTTATAAGGCAAGCCGCATCGGAAGATTCGGGATCAACGAAAATCACCAACTTGACTGGGTAAAGGCTATCCACTGTCACCGATGTTATTCGGCCGGTCTTTCCATAGCATCAATCCTTCTGCTTGTAATCCTTCTAAATTATGGCCCACGAATCAATGCTTTTTTCCCAGCTTTTAAATCAGCCCCTGTTGGCATCTGCCATAAAAAGGTCCCCTTTCCCAAAAGAATTGCGAAGTGGCCCCTTGTCAGTTGCCAAGGTCGGACTTCCGTTATGCCGAACATTTTCACTTTTTACAAAATGGCTGGCCATTTTTGGGTTCCTTGGGCAATTTTCTGCTGCTTCAAAGCCCGCTCTACTTCTTTTTCCAAAATAACAGAAGAGTCCGGTAACCGGTTTCGACCCTCTAACAGCCCATAATTTCGATGGTAGGCCTTATCTGGCGTACTTGCCCATCAAATCGTTAACAAAAGCAATAAGCAGTCGGCTCACTTTGTTTTTGGGGCATGTCCAATCTGCCGTCTAATAAATTTAATTGCGTACATATCTATAACGCCTCTTCTTAGCTTCATACCTTTCAGCTCTTTGAGGAAACGCACCCAATACAGCTAATACAAACCCAGGTCCATGAATTTTTTACTCTACCAGCGGCCTCCGCCCAACCTGTGTGGAGCGCGCCTGACTGACTTTTTTATAAAAACACTGTGGCGATTAAAATAAACCAGACGAGTTGCACCTAAAAGTTGCTCGGAGCTGTTGGTTACATTGTAAGAACTAAGGTATTGAGTCACGGGTAGAACAGGACTTTTCTCACCACTACCAAAAGTAATGCAAAGGTCAAAAGGGAAAAATAACTAAGGATGCCCCCTTAGGGAACTCTGTGAATTGTTCTTCTACTTAACCCATAATATTAGACTTCAAATTTTTTGTTTTTTATGTCGGCCGTATGGAATTTATGCAATTCCAACCGTTTAAACCATAATTACTGCCTTTCCTTACCTCATTCGTCCCGCGTCAGAGGAATTCTCCAATCGTCCCATTAAAAGACGGTAGTTGCTTTCACCTCAATATCCCGGTAATTCCGGTTTCCGCATTTGTTTTGGTCAGGCAAAACTTATTAGTTTCTGTTCCCGTTCTTTTGCTATTATTCCGGATCGTTTTTCGATTATGGGTTCGTAGTTCAAACCCAAACTTCTGGCTATAATTGAACAGCTCAACTTTAGGTGGTTCTTGTAATTTTTGGCTGCCTTCGACCATAATATTTAATTAGTTTTAAAATCGCCTTTTCCAGAATGCAAACTTCCGTGGTTTGCCGGTGCGACCCTTGATGAAATATCAATTATCGCTGTTTCCGCTCCACTTTTTCTAATATTTTCAATTGAGCAAGTAATGGAACATATTGTCGCACATCAATTGGCCTCGTTCAATTTCAACATTTCCCCGGCCAGCTCGGTAAACGTAGGTAAAAAAGGTCTAAACCAGTTACTGGAGTCTTGCTACTCTGTTGGGCCTTGATTCCTGGACCTACAGCATAAATGGAGACCCTTAAACCACCTTCGTAGAAGAGTGTTTTCCATCACGCAAAGGAATGATTTCTGTTGTGTTGCGTTGAATAATAAGCATTTTACCACTGCCTTTGTTTCATCGATTACGGCAATTTGAATTCAAATGGATAAGCGTTCCCGCCATGTGTCGCCCGATTAAAAAAGATATAGGTATTGTCTTCTATCTCCATCTCTTTAAGCAAAATCCCATAATCATTCTCCACACGGTATCCAAATCTTTCAGCATGGCCCACATTCCGGAATTTGGTATGTCGTTTCCCGGTTTTTTTTGGTTCTTAAAATATTCATTAGGTTTCGCTTGTTTTGTGAAACTAAAGGAAAGGTGAACTGCCATAGTGCGAAAGCTGAACATAAAAAGGTTTTCCTTCGGCAATACTCTCTTGTCATAAAATCTTTTGCACGTTTGGTGATTTCCAAAATATCTTGCATTCTTATCGCTCAGATGTCCGGCTTGGTTTTACCTGCCCCTTTTAGCATATTATTTTTTTTTGTTGTTTTTCTTTTTTGAAGATTTTCTTCCTTGATTGCCTTTCATGTATTTTATTCAGCGGCCCCTTGTTATCTCTTTCAATATTTAAAAACCGAACCCATCACCAAAAATTTCACCCACTATTGGGGCCATTCCATCATTGTGGTCGAAAACCGGCATCCTTAGGTCCATGCAATGTGCGACTGCCAAATTGAGCAGTTCATATAAGGCGATAGCCTTTTTCAATAGCTTCGCAATAGTAAGCCAATGTTGTTTTTTTACCAGTCAGGCAATCTCTATTGTAATAGTGGCCTAGCCCCGTTCTGACCAAAACATTAAAACTGTTACGCGATGGGGAACAGATTGGGTTTGGTGCATATCTTCTGTAAACAGCACCCCTGATTCAGCAGTATAATCATAGTTCGGTGTTTATAATAGTCAGCTTTTTCGATTTTCTGGAATTAATTCGGGTCGGCCCCGGTGCGAGGTTTGTGTCCACCCTGATCATCCGTCAGAATAAATATAATGTTGGGGCTTTTATGTGGTTCCTTGCTTAGGCGGAAGTACGCCCATTCGCATGAGCTTCATAAGTATCAGAATGGCCACTTACTAAGTGGTAACTTGTCTTCTTCAGTTTTTCATAGACTATACTTTTTTGGTTTTGTTGTTATGAGATTCCCTTGGTCGCCTTCTGGCATTGGTGGGTCATAAAATGTTTTAATAGCCTTTCCCTTTTATTTTTTGATAATTTCATCGTCCAGCGTTATATTGTCCGTCCACTCATTCGGATCTGTTTCATGGTCATTACACATTTCCTCTTCTCCATTTCCATAGGAAGTATATCGACAAACCCGCTTTTACCCTTTCGAATGAAGAATTTGGAGATAAACTTGAAAATAGCCGGAGCTGGTTCTTTTAGCCTTGTGGGTCGATTAATTGAGGAACCAAACTTTCCTTCCTTCCCAAAGATCCAATTTGCCGGTAAAACCGCACAGTTCATTAGGGTGGGATAAATAATCAAATAAGGCGACGCTTGCCACAATCGCCCTTCGCTGTGATTGTTAGGTGTCATAAATTACTTAGTGGAAAACCCCTGGTTAACTTCTTCCCATAAGGTGGCCTTTCGCAATGTTCCTTCTCCCCGAGCTGCCACCCATGATCCGCTCATAGCAAAAATGATGGTGTTAATCGGCATAGTTGCTGTTCCCAAGGCGATCGAGTAATCGACCAAACTGTGTCATCGGGCATAACTACTTCCGAGGCGAGAATTAAAGCTTGAACGGCCTTCATGCCATAAATCCTGTTTTTTAATGGCCATTCATGTTCCTGTTTAATACGTCTTGGTTGTGGGAGGTCGTTCATTACCATAATTGGATGTAGAAATAAGGCCCAACATTTTTGCCGATAAGGGACTCGTCCAAATCTTTTTTCTATTAACCAAGGTAGTTCCACTCCTTCGAGGGGATTGTTGATCAAGTCTTTCTCGGGCACAAACAAGGAAATTATGGGGACGAAATAAATAACCACAGGCGAAAGAACGGTTGTCATGATCACGTTAATTCTATCTTTACCCAATCAACGGTCTTGCAATCGAAACGTTAAAGAATCGGGAGAGGAAAAAGGGCGCCAAAGCATATTAACCGCTCGTTTGGGTTATTGTTTTCCTTTCCGGATTCTCGCGGTTACCACCCAACTTATTCCATCGTCTTGATGTCTGCCACAAATTCGTGCCCTCGGTTTTCTCATAATGGAACTGTGTAAAAATCGTTGCCGGCCCCCGGAACAAAATTCGTTCTCCTTAAAATTCTATTGAGTCGTTTCTTTTTCCCAAATAAACTCTATATAAACGGTCTAGTGGGTGTACTCTGTAATTTTTATAAATCCCGGTGGTCGTAGGTCTTAAATCCGGTATATGCAACCGAAGTTCGCGAGGGCAACAACATAGGTACCTGCACTAATGGGCATTCTGAATAGCACCCCCTTTGCAGCACCGATCAATATTCGGCGTAATACTTTGTGGATTGGCCGAACATATACAACCTTCCCAGTCGGTTTTAGAATCATCCCAGGGCAACAAAATAAAAGTTTGGTCTTAACAACTTCCGTTTTTTAACAGAAAGAACATGTAGACAAACAGAGAGAGCCTAAGACCCTAATACTCCAACATCTAAAAGCAGTAACCTTTTTACTTTGAAAATAATCGTTTAATGCTTCATTTTGGATCTATCACCTTGACTTTTTAAATGAATATTATTTAACTCCTACTTCATTCGCGCCAAATTCCGATAGGATTTTTTTTTTCAATACCTCGACTATCTCAGGTTTAATTGGCGAACTTAATCGGGTTACCTTGTGGGTCCATTTTAAATTGGTACAAGTTTCCCAATCGGTAGTACGCTCCCTTTACCAATTCAAAATAATCTCCTGACGCTCTTTGCTTTTGCCGCAAATTTCAATGAAAGAGGCTTATCCCTATGTAATGGTTTTTGGATTTTTAAGAATAGGTATAGAGTACTCCTTTCCTTTCAGGAATCAAACTGTTCCCATTGGAAACTTCGCTAAATAAATCAACCCCGGCCACCTTTCCAAAAAGGTGGGCAATAATATTTCCAGTAATGTGAAACCGAACTGTTTTTGATTTCCTTCAAGATTCCCTTTTTCCTTCGGCCAAAATAAAACACTACAAGGGGAAGAACTTCCTCCTTCACATGCCTCCAGTTTTAATAATATGTGTACGGCGTTAATTGGATGCTGGCCAGGGTTTCCTTATAGGCTTTTGTACGAACCCTTCATCCAATGACATTCCAGAAATACATCCAGAATGTTCGGCTTCGAACACTTTCGGCACAACCTCCAGTATCCCGAAACAAAAACATATGAGGGTCTATTATCCAATTCAGCCAGCTTGTTCCAATTGCTTTTATTCTTTGGCCGATTGCCGTTGAATCCAGTTCGATCTAACCATTGCTGCATAAACCTGGAAATTCGTAAAGCCATCTTCTTTTATCTCACGGACTTTCCCAAGAAGGTATGGTCGAAGTACGTGAAGATAAAGGAGCTACTTCCACAATGCCCAACTCCGTTTTGTTTTGCAATATCTGTTTTTTCGGTAGCTCATCCCAGCCTATATTAATACTTAGTTTCAATTAGCTATATCCTCGGGCAAAGCATGCAACGGCCAATGTGGAGCGGTTGTAGCTAGATATATAGAAAAAGGGTTGATTCGGATCTGTTGGTTTTCAGTGGCGGAAATAAACGATGTGGCCTTGTCCGTATCAGCATCCAGTCATGTAAAAAAAAACCTTCCGTGGGCGGTAATTCCCATGACTCCCGTTTTACGCCATGACCCGCTTTCCTCTTTTCTTTTCTTGATCCAATAACTCATAGTAAACGCTGCTGTTGGCCAACCACTTATCAAACGCAAAATATTGGTCGAGAACCCTCTTTTCTGTCGGTCCATGTTTGCCCTACGCTCCCCTATACATATGCCAATTTTACGCTGACATAAATACAGTAGCATACCAGCCTTTTTTTAAGGCCTTCTGCAAGGGTTTCTGGTTTGATTCGTTTAAAAACCTTGATAGGCGTCCGGGTTTTCAAATCTCCTTTTTCTCGAATCGGCTACCATACGGCCCATACCGGCTTCATGGTGAATAGACCCCGTTCAAGGGATGCCTTGGTCCTGGGCAGCACTTTAGCCGTCATTATTAAGAAATTGGTGAATACGACTCCCTTTGGATGCCCCAAATAATGCCAAATTGAGGGGTGGCGATTCACTTCCATAACAACCATATCTGAATAACCCATTATCATCTGACAATGATCAGTACAAATGTTCCTGGAGCGCTTAATCCTTAGGCGTTTTTCAGCAGAGCAGGAGTTTAAGTGAGGAACCGCTAATGCTCAGTGTTGCCTAGGTAGTAAAGAAATTTTTTTTTGTTTTTTTTGTTGTTTAATTCCAATTTTATTTTCTAATCAAGATCGGACTAATCTTAATCTCCTTAATAAAAAGGAAACCTCCATATTGGGTGCCTTTGTTGCACTTGCCGCGCGATTAAGCCCCGAAGCGGTTTCTTTTCTATTTTTTATCTATACAATCAATAGTTTATGGCCCGGTTAATAAGTGGTTCAAATGATCTCAGTTGGGCAACAATTTCTATAGGTGTTCCATGTTCGCGTTTTAATATTCTTTCTTGAAGCTTTGCACTTTTGCAAATTGATTTACAGATTTATTTTATGTTCCTTCTTCATCTACAAGACGACCGCTTCCCCTCTTTCTTGCCAAAAATACCCCTTCCCCTTTTCTTCATATAAAGTTCCGAATGTCTGGATTCCGCTTCCATATCTGCCTGATAGCTCCAACACGCACATATCTTCATCAATGACTTCGCCCTGCGGTACTGGTAACACCGCTATTACCTCAATATGAATTTTGGTATTTAAAACTAAGTTCGAATCGGAAAAGGGGATTTCTCAGATAAATTAAAAAAGGTGTTCTGTATCTATCTGAAAATTTTCTATCGTTGGTTTCGTCAACGTATAGCAACCATCCTCGCACAGGACCAGATTTACGGGGAAGTCTCCCTCCACATATCCAATTTTTTCCCCGTTTGAAAGTGGAAATTATTTGTCTATAATTCTTTAAAGAATGTTTTTCATGGTGGTCTTGCAAGGCAATAATATAAACCTATTGCGAAAACAGAAAATGTTTTTTTGCAATACCGAATAATTTAAAGTTACTAATTCTGTTCATTGTAAAATTTTATTGATTCTTTATCCCCTCAGCTGATTAAAAGATGCAAGAGATCGCAGAGCTCTTTCTCGTTTAAATGCGACTTGAAGTCACTCCAGGGGGCATGGCCGAATGGGTGACTCTTACCTTTTTGAGAATATCTCTCTTTAATAATCGTTATCATAACTCGGGGAAAATGCGTTGGGTGCTTATGTCTTCAATTCACTTGTGTCGTTTCTTAGATTAGTTATACCGGTTTACACTCTGCCTTCTTGGTAAATGATATTTCGGGGTAAACGACGATAATCGTCAGAAAATAACTACTTGCAGGGATCAATGATGGGCTTCCGCCATAAATCAGTCAAGAAATTGTAAACCGTGTCCCCTTAATTGGGTCAGATTCATGGAAACCTGAATTACCGCCAACTCCTTTAAAACTATGAAAACTAACACAAGTGAAGCCTTGAAAAAATTTGCCCATTTTTCATATTCAACCTTTGTCCTTTTTTTTTGCATCGCAGATTTTCAATAGTTTGCAACGGTCTGTTTTGTCCGGACCTTTGGGTGCACTATAACCTGCCCATTAGAATTAGATTGAACTCCTGAACAGCTCAAGTAACCAAAGCTTCAAAATATTGTCGCTCAGCTATGGAGAAATGAAGGTCAAGGCTTTTTCTTTGAAGTTTCCTGATATATTGGGCGCTAAGATTTTGCCTCGGATTTCTCTTAAGCCCTGTTGTACATAAAATCAGCTCTTCGCCTTAATTGCGTTTGTCCAACCCCTTTCCATTGTACGTAAGGCCTTTTTTGCGTAAGCTTAAGTATGTTTGGGGCGATTCGGGCATGTTTTGTTTAAGCATTTCTTCGACTTGGCTCCATGAAACTGCTCGTTTCTCCAGAAAATATCTCCCGATAAAAAAAAAAAAAAAAAAAAAAAAGAAAAAAAATAAAAGAAAAAAAAAAAAATAGTTTACCTTTTTGTGCCGCTGTTTATTATAAACGATGTCGCCGTCCATCATTTTCAGTGTAGGCTTGTATATTGCGGGTAATCGTGGTAAAAAAGCTAAATGTTTTTCTACATAGTTTTGTGATGGAAGCTGTCTCCCTTGGATATAGCGGTAAAAA
>Ga0163217_1045073_pt1 | contig 18347 bp, 13 predicted proteins | sample SynspAceP_FD_185933 | JGI IMG/M metagenome (GOLD analysis project Ga0163217, IMG submission 185933) | Saline lake microbial communities from Ace Lake in Antarctica - Synechococcus sp. Ace-P (PacBio error correction) | ecosystem: Environmental > Aquatic > Non-marine Saline and Alkaline > Saline ...
AACACCAACAAAAAAGAAAAAAGAAGAGGGAAAATTAAAATTTTTCCCCCCCACGGCCAAAAAACCTTGTGGGTGTATCACGTCTAAATCATAATTGAAAGATTTTAAAAAGGAATATAGAGCGGATTTTGCACAACGTTTGGAAAAATAACATCGGAAAGCCTCTTCTCTGGGAACTCTAGAAACTCTTTTTCAGGGCCATTTAAGGTCAAAATATTTTTCTTTTGGTCTTTAAAAGACAATGGATATTGTTAATGTGGCCTCCTGACTTTAAAATAGAGGAAGACTTCACCTTTAATTTAATTTTCAACCAAATTTTCCACCCTACCTTTTATAAATAGAAACGCGGCCGATGCCCTTTTCAGGCGCCTCTCCTATGGGCGCGAAATGTACTTACCTTACGCCCCTTCCAGCCAAATCCCCTTATCATGAACACCTCAGTGGGAACACATCCCTCCCGCGAGTACGGTTCTTTCATCACCAATACTAATCCCAATTTTTGCGCGCTAATTAATCACCGTGCAATCCAGCTGCAAACATTCCTTGTCTGGAGGTATAACCATAATCAACCGTCAGAGCTACCTCTGGCGACTTCAGCAAGTCACACAAACCATACTCCCTCTCTCCTCCCCAGCCTAATTCTTTCTTTCTCTATCCCCCCCCCCCCCCTTCTCCCCTTTCCACACCCCGGGGGCTTTCTGCCCCACCTTTCTTCTTTTTCGCCTACCTTAAAGTCCACAAACAATTTAGATCACATGATTTGAACTGGTTAATAAGATTTAATAGATTCGAAACACTCCGATACTGTGTGGTTACACTTTCAACTTTCATTGATCTTAACTCGCAAACCGATGCTTCAGTAAATCCACAAAATACCACCGATGAATATCAATCAATAATTAAACCACCTGCATGGCTTATCCAATAAATTTAACCCACTTTCATATAAAGCACATATCATCCAATTTTCGTATAAAAAAATAATTTTATCAACAGCCATCTAAATTTCTACTCATTGTTTCTGTGCCATACTACCAACCACCATTGCAACTTCAGTATCACGTTTTTTAACATATCGCCTTACTTTTCTTCATTATTCTTATTCTTTCGGCATTCGCACTGGCGTAAAGACCAGTCCCAAACAGTCACTAAAGCCACTCGGCTGACTAATCTACATCTGGCATCTCGACCCGACGCAAACCACGGGGAACAGCGGATACCACATGTTGCCCCTTCCAATGGGACCGTTATATGGCGCCTTGGACAGGACTGCAAACGGACACACTGCAACGACCTTTAAAGCCACAGCACAACAGTTACTCCAGATATCCAATTGGGATCTCACAATTTCTTTTCTCCGGCTTTATGTATACTTCTGATGCCTGGACACGTTCGATGAAAGGCGCAACCAATGTACCTGAAACACACTAGTGGAACCCTGTTGCGTTTCCATTTAAAGGGACATGCGCATTTCTCACACTGATATTAAATCCGAAAAGCAGTGAGTTATGCCTGCCATTACCACAGATGCCTTAAAAGAATCACTCATTCATTTCGACACGCAACTCTGGTTTACAGGAATAATAGATGCAATCTACGGGACTAGCACCCCTGATTAAGCTAACATCCATGGCACCCTCATCACCACATCATCCCTAGAGGGCAGTGACGTCACTTTATGCTCTCATATCATATTACGGCTGATACAGGTCGTAGAGTTGACGGACTTCCAACCAATATGAGAAGCTAGAGCGGTTCCAATGGCACGGCCTTACTTTGATATACCAAATTATAAGCCTGTAATGGATATTGATAAAACATTGACCTCAAGATGCAACCAATATTTCTATCGATGAAGAAAGGCACACACCAATACAATCCTGGTTGCTAACCCCCTTATTGGCAAAAAGGTTAACCTATGTTATATAATGGAGACAGACCTGATTCAGTTTAGTATTCCAGCGACCTCCCCTAGGTAGGCTCCAAACAATTGGACAGAAGAAGTTCACAGAGGTAATTGACCTTCAGACGCAAATTCTTAACTCCAGAAAAACAAGGCGTTGGAGTAATTCATTGAGAGAGCGCACCTCCGGACGCCAAAATATCCGTACACACAAGCAGGGCATTGGCTTAAAATTCGCCACCAAGACGTCTCCTTACCAGGGACAACATCACATTGGACCGGATGTTGAAAACAGTCTAATTTTCCTACCAGTAGAAACTCGCGCTAGCCATGGATGCTTTTATCTCTTGTTGGATCCTCTCTAAAAAGTACTATGATATACCGTCCTTATCGCCCTTAGTACAACCTCAAGATTCATTATGCAGGTAATAAGGTCATCAAGGCCTGGGGTGCGCCTCCCGATATAATGGCAATGATTTCGAAATGACACGGGAAGGATTGGTCAGACCTTATTCCTTTCCGCACCCACCTGATGCTTTTCTTTGTCCTCCATTCCCCAAGCCTACGTATCAAGGTCATAGTACATAAAGTGGTGGTGTGCAGAAGCTCTACGATTATTTACCCGGCGGAATGAAGTATTTTGGTGCAGAAGTTTGAAATGGGTCCCCAGGACGCCCTTACGAAATAATAACATTCGCCGATTGACTTCCATGTTTATTCATATACAGAATTTCCGACTTTACTCTCCGGACCATCAACGATCCGAAATCGGCAGGTATTCTTCAAGGGTTTGGACAGATATCATATTCAGGGCCGATAATCGTCTGACCCCCCCCTTTTACGGTTTGAGAGTTGGGTAGACACCAGTACCGCCGACGGCTATATTATAATTCCAATAAACTAACTCTTCAAACTATATGGCCTGAACGCATGATAAGGAAGTAACCCAACGATCAATCAGCTTTAACAATGTTTCCCTTAAGAGTCCACTTTATCATTACCCCCCCCACGGTATACATTACTCTAATATTCGTGCACCCTCAGACATAATCAAATACCCAACAAGACAACACTTGCCGTACATTACATTGTTGAAGATTAACCTCCGAAAATGCAGAAATGCTATGTATAACCAGTATTGGTATTGTCCTACCTATCGGTTTGGCGTACTAAAATTTTTTCCTCGGATTTGAGTCCAAGCGATAATTAACTGGCAAACAAACGCATTTCATTATTTGACCTTTAATTTTATTTCCTGAAAATGTGGGAATAATATTGCTTGCCGTTTATGGGAAGTTGCCAGTTTTGGGTCTGTGCCTAATTTTTAAATATTCAAATCAAAAACACTAATTTCTGTACGCGATTGTCCATTAGTCCTAACAAATTTAATCCGCTGTAGTCCGTTTTTCGGCCTAAGTTTCCTTTTCCAGGTTCCATTTTCCCTCACCTATTTGGCTAGCAGCCCCACGCCTAATTAATTAAATTAAGCACCACATCATCAATCCAATTATTAGCCGGCCCCTGCTTTTTGATATAACAACAGACCCTTATAATAAAGCCTCTCCGGTCCATTAATTATTGCTTATTCCCCAACATGCTTCCCAAACAACTAAAATACCCGCCGCAATGCAGACCCATCTTCTGATAGAGAAACCTTTTAAGTAAACTCATTTGCTTACTTACCAAGTTTCTATGGCGACGCCGTAACTCCTATTTAAGCGAACTTACCGATCCACGTGCTAATACGCCAGTGTTAATCTGCCCCGTCTATCACGATCCAATACCCAGCAGCACCATCAACAATGATACCCAACCGGCGGTTGCAATAATCATCGGATTTTCCTCCTTACTTTTAGAACACAATTCATAGGATCCCTCCGTCCGTTACCCAATCCCGTATCCACAGCATTCATATCAACACCCCATCCTTGGCAAAATCCAATGCGGAGTATGTGGTCATCATGCTGTCAATGCTGCCTTGGTTCCATATCGGTATTGGGTCGCCTTTACTCCTCCTTATAACACACCCTATGGAATTGTTTCCTTCCATAGCGGATACGTTTATAAATATGTTTTTTTACCCTGTATTTTTCCCGACGCATGAAGTTTAGATAAGCGGCTTGCCAGCCCCGACAAATGGTGCAATCGTGCATATCTCACCAATCCTGTTCAAGCTCTATCATCTCCGGGTTTCAATTCTCGCCCTCAATTTTCTAATCTCCAACTATTTGTTCTGCGGAGGTCCTACCTGCCTGTGTCGGCGGTCCCAATTCTCCTTCGGGGAAAAACTTCTCGTTTCTTTGGTAGCAATATGGGAACTACCTCAAACATAGCACGGAATATAATGGGAAAGGCTGGCACGAAGCCCTTCATTCCAATTCCAGGTTCTGGTGCGTCGCCAATTAACGGGCAAAACTGCATTCATTTGGGTACTTGCGGGGTATCCCTTGCAGCTTGGTCACCTATTAGAGTATCCTTAAGCAAAAATCGTGACGGACAATATTCTCGTGCCCAGTGGAGGTAACTCCTGAAAGGCACTTCTTCCTCGTTTTTCATTAGAATTTGCCTCGGGTTTAATCCTGCCAGGAACTCTCACCGTTGGCCCGCGCAGCAATTGTTTGATTCAACACATAATCCATATCTGTCGTAATTGTTGTTCTAACTTAATTGCAAAAGATTTCGGACACTTAACGGCATGTGCTTAGACCTCCAGGCCATTGATATTTTTAAAAATCTGTGTCCCCCATTCGTGAAAATCCTCTTCCTTTGGAGAAACGCAAATGCCTGAGTCTACCGGAAACCTTGTGTGGTCTACTCTATTGCCACCCCCCTTAACAATATTAAAGTGGCGTTGATAACCAATTTCTTATAACCTAGAACCGGTAACTATACCATTGCCATACCTGCCCGGCTGAAGGTTCGGCGATTGAACGCGTTTAGCCATAAATTAAAATCGCCCACAAATTCTGGACACATGGCATCATAGAAAAGTGAATGTAACTTGGTATACGCTCCGTACCGTTTTTACACGACATACAAATGTCTCGAGGGGATTCAGTTCCAGCGCGTCCAAAGGTCTCCTTAGTGGTGCAGACAACAATTTTGGGGCTACAAAAATAACTGCTTCTCGAGCACTTCTTATCCTGTTTCCTTACGTGCGTGCTTATCGCGCTCCTATCATTTTGCGTTTGGCCGCCTGCTGCGTTTTTCTTGCGCTGTTTAAACTTCACTTTTAGCTGGCCTAGAATAATTGCCCGCAGCTGCCTTAGCAAGGCACCTTTTTCCTCTGGAAAGTTCGAAATACAGTGTGTCCGTTTTCAAACAAGCTTCTCTAGAATGATATATACACTTGATCGATTTCTCCGAACTGACCTTACCCAAGAACATTTCCTTAGCCCTCTACCAATTGTTACTACCCATTTCCCTGAATTTTTCTAAAAATTAAAACCGTGCAATGTAAGGTTTTTAATTCAAACCCCTCGCTCTTACGATACATCACGCCGTCGATAATTACTGGCAATTAAAAAGCTTAATCTAAGGCATATGATTGGACTAAAAAATAATCTCGATAAGCACTATTTTAATTCCTTCGTTTGCATTAACCCCTTGAAGGAAATTTCCCTTATTGAAGATGGACATGCCCATTCCATCTATAACTTCAAGCTTGAAAATGAATATTTCTCACTTCAATTAAATAAATGCAGCTTGGAAAAAAGAGGACTTTTCACACCCCTCTCAAAATCACATTTTCAAAAATCCACTTTTCACATATCTGCCCCTACTCCAATACCATTGATTTGATTGATTTGCTTGACACTGAATTCCTTCCACCTATCTTGGAAACAACATACTCAATTTGAAAAAGCACCTATTTTTCAACACCTTCCACAAATTCCCCCCTTATAAAAGCCACTTTCCTCATAATGAAAAATCTCAATTGGTTTAAAAGTAGTATTATTGCTTCATTATTCTTTGTCTTTAACTTAGTCCGCACAGGAACAAAACCCGTAGCTGTATACAGCCCATAATAAAAGGGCAAATTCACTTTAGCTGGGGAGCAAAACCGGCCTCCTATTCAAAATCGGATATAACCTTTACAGGTAAGATTATCCACTCTCAATTTCACCTTGCTACGACGTTTCGGCACAATGAATCTGCCCCCCAAGGTTGCATAAATATGACTTACATAAACCCAAACTAGGTTGACTATTCCCAGACCAATTTTTAAAATTGGGTAATTTTATTCCGATCATAATAAAATTTCGTTGGCACTACGATCACAATGAAAATATATAATGACAACTGATCATTTCGCCAACATTAGTGGAGTATAAAATTTGGAAGATTCCGAGTCTGGGATCATGTGCTATATTACGGGGATTATCAGGAACGTTCCAGATCCAATTGTCCAAGGCGCATTTTCCTAGAAATTTGAACATACACAACGCCCTCATTTACATTACAAACAAACATTGCACGATATGAAATGTATATCTAATCATCATGTTCAATATCCAAAAAACGGATAAATTACAACCCGCTAAACTATTCTCGAGGGGGCTAGGTGCCGGAATTTTGTATCCAAAAACCAATACGCCATCTTAACAGAAAACACCCGGACGCATTCGGACCGAGTTTTCATTCTCTCCGGAATGGACAATAACCATTATCGCTGGAACCTAAGCCCACTTACCCAACCATTCTTTTAAACCTTTCTTTGTACAAGACGAGATGATTTGGCCGACCAGGATTTAACTAAATACTAAGAAATGACATTAAACTACACATAGAACCAACTGACGTTGCATCTTCAAACATTCTTTCACTTTACAAAGCCAACTAATTAGATTAGTTGGCATCTTAAAATTGTCTAGAAATACAGAATCATTATAAATATCCTCAATCAAACGGACCCAACCATAATATGCGCCTAATGAGTTTCCGGGATCCCATTAGCATGGCATTCAGCCAGGAGCATGTGGTTTGTCCCGGTAACCCTGTAGATTCCACAGTTGCACAAGGGCGTGGTAAATTACATATCTGAATTTCCATTTTGCAATCCCCGTAAGCCGGATTGTAATCTTCGGATTTTCCAAAATATATAATATAACATCATACTAGGTTTCTCCGTTGCGCATTTCAATTTCCGAAGCCAACTTCCTTTCCGCACCGAAAAATCCCTCCTTCCCTTCCACTCTTCCTCTCCCGGCGCAAACCTTTTGCTGATAGTGACCCCTGCCACGAGCCATAAACGTTTCCATTTTATCGGAATTAACAGGCCACATTGACCGCCATCCTTATTTGGATAATCAACGCAATACAGTGACAAACACTTATGTTCCCTTCTTCTTTTACTCAATACCTACCAATTCCCTGAACCCTTATCATACCCCATATACCATAGCACCTCCTTCTAATCTTCCAGCGAGCAAGGCAACACCGCCGTTTTAATTTGCATGTCCGTTTGGATAAGAACATATCCATTTTAAGCTCTATGAGACATTAGACAGGAAAACTGAAAGCAATAAAATGACTAGAATTAAGTGTTTTCCTCTGTTTACCTATTTAGGCGTCGTTATTCAAATTATTATCATATTAGGAAATAGCCTAATCGAATTTTATTCAATTTCATTAAAGATAAAAAAATAAGGACCTAACACAATATACGAAAATAATGAATAATGTCCTTCGCAAATTGCCAAAGTTTTTAAAGGACATAATCCTAAATTTAACGTCTTAAAAATTAAATCTCCTCCCAAATTTGTAAACGTTTACGAAATTTCTCAACAAAACTTAAAAAACAAACTCCAGAAGAAGTGTCTTTGAGATACCATCAAACATAATAGATACCTATTACAATTTTTCACAACTTCAGGTTTACCAACATTTGGATAAGTATATATACAACGAAGGCTTGGTGAAAATTCAGGTCTCATTGTAAAAGTAATTCTCATTGCCCACATCATATTAATTAGGCAACCAGTAGAAACTTGGTCTTGCTTTGGCTCCTATCCACAACGAAAATGTGTTTTGGAAACCGGATGGCACAAGACCATCAAAACATTCGAAATTTTAATGGTTACCCACCCCCCTCACTGCTTTCCGGGAAGGTATTTCGCTTACGATCATGAGGCCTTGGGCATTAAGTAGATGAATCAATGCCCAGGCTGACCTAATTAGGTATTCCCACGAATCCTAAGAATTCATCAATCATAAAATTTACTTGACCATAGATGCCCCGAAGCTTTTGGTCCAAAAAAAGCACTTTTAGTTTCCTTGTGTGGTCCTAAAGTATATGATGGCATTGAATTCACAGACTAGTACTTATTTCTCCGTACAACACCGGGTTTTATAACACCGCCTGGAGCTTTCTTTTATTCCCGGTACCCACACAACTAATGAGCTTGCAATTCAATATACCCCTTGCGGTCAATCGGTCCCAGTCGTAGAGCCTCTTTGGCACATTTTTCGTTCAAGAAGTCGCCCGAACCACCCCTCACCCACCAGTGTTTGATTTCGACAGGCCACCTACACCAACCCACCCAATTTTCTCACAACAATTCGGGCTCTTTCAACTCGAGCCACTGCCTTTGGATCATTAACAAGCCTATACTGGCCCATTTTCCTTTCAATCTCAATTCCGATACAACAGGACATATCTAACATACAGGATGTACTTTCAGTGCTTCTTCAATATAACACTCTTTAGTCTTCGTCTTCCAAATCTTCCCCACATCCCCATTAAAAAATATACCTTTTCGGTAAACACATTATCCATAAAATCACCCGTTCCTTAAGATATCTCTCTAAATACTAGCCGGACTGCCCGCCATTTCACTGATAAGCCACCTTGTATTCATACCAAATGGAAAAACGGTTATTTTTTTTCAATCGATTTTCACTTCTTCTGCAAAGCCTCTAAAAATGAAAACTGTGCCCTGCATCTGTAGCCGAATATAAGATTGGCTGCACAATCCTTTTTTTTTAAACGCTATGCCGCATGTAAAATTTTTTCCGCTGCACGTAATCAGCAGCGGCTTCTCCCATATCCTTAGTCTCCCATAAGTTTTGACCGATAATTTTCGATATATATGATTTTTCATTGTTTTGTTTTTTTAAATAAATTCCTGCAATTGCAAACAAGTGTTAGCAGTGAAAATAGGATTACCGCCACTAGGCCAGAATTAAGCTTAACACTGGCTTTAATTTTCCTCCCATCAATTGTTTTTTGTTGATTAATATATACATTGGCACTGCTACCGCTGGCAGAATACAGCCTGGAAAGGCCTTGTGAAAAACATAGCGCAGGAGGTCTTTCCTCCAAAAAAACGGTCCCGAAAGCAAAAACAAGGCACCAATTATGCATAAAGCACTCTGGAGAGGTCGAATGAATGTTTCTTGGGTTCCCTATAATCGGCAAATCAACCACGTGAGCGATCATACAATCGGAAAAATATGGAAGTCCGTCCCCAAGTAATCCCAATTATCAGTACAAAAGCGGCCAATTTACCAACCCAAAGGTTCAATAAAGGATACAATTTCTAACAGTATTGTCTAATTCATCCCAAGAAATATGCAAAGGTTCCTGCAGCAACAGCCAAATAACCACCTCACATCCCTCAACCATTTCAACAATCAACATCATAAAAGGGCAGTACACACAAGGCATCTGTCTTTTCCTTTTTTAGATCATTTATACCAATCCTTTTCCTGCACACATCACCGTAACTTCTCAATAACCACAACCCACCTGCTGCACGACACGTTGTTCCGGTACGGCGGCTAATAAGGCCTTCAAACATGCTTCCGGGCTGGTGTCGAAATACTGGAACCAGACCGGATAGAAACTTGCCATATTCTTTCTTGGACAAAACCATACATAACAAACCACCATAAAAGACATTCCACATAAGGATAACCAAGACTGTCAATAATTTTTCAAAGACTTATAAACGGCCAAACATAAAACAGAACCGTAAGTATCAACTACAAAAAATAGAATACAAGCCACACCCTTCTATAATTGGGACCACTAGCCCATTTTATTATCAACGCGAGTCCGTATCCTTCCTGTACTAAAATTGGCCACGACTCCCCATATACACTCCCTCTCTTCCATAACGGCGCCAATAGTTCCCCAATAATGAGCACTAGTATGTCATATACACAGCGGAGTACTCCCACCCCCATTTATTAAATTCTTGTTTAAAACTTAAATAGGCAGTCCTACCGGCTCACTAAAGCCTCTACCTTGCCATACCGAGTCAATACCATTAAAATGTAGGTGCAAAAATGGCAGAGAAGTCTACCAATTGGCCTCCCCCAAGGAAAAGGCTCATTCCGTATTCTGCTTCCGGTCTTGGCATGGTGATCACCAACCTACCCGTTCCTATCTGCCTGTAAACCAATATAGACACAACGTCCTGGCCCAACAGCCACTTTAGTCCCAATTCAGTATTTTTTCTTTTTGATTTTGTGAATTATTCGCCCAATACGTACTAACTCTTTTTATTATCTATACTTAATTTGTTTTTTTTCCCTCTATTAAATTCTGTAAAACAAAGCTATAACCATTAATTTCCTTACATTTAAGAGTACCACCCAATCTGGCCCGGATCACACAAATGTTTTGAATAACTCACCTTATAATCCAACACACTTTGAAAAAGAATTAGAACCTTCTGCCTTTTTCCCTTGCTCACTATTAATCCCACTAGATTCTCTAATCGAGAACATTCCTTGCGGATTTCGAGTACTCTTGCCATTTCAGTAAATGGGGGGCAATCACCTTAATCGTGCAATTGGGTATCCCATCCATTATCACCCCTACACAAGCACTAATACCGCGGGAGCCGCGTCGGCAGCGAACCTTTTCCTTGGGTACCATTAACCACATCTCGGGGTTAAGCATAGCGACGCTCCTCCCGCGGGTAATACCCCCTTCTCCCGACCCGCCGCTGACTTGAGGCCCTCAGCTAAATCTAAGGCATCGAAACCAAATAGTCTAACTCCGGGCCTTTTACCTTATAAAACTGCGAACTCCTCCTTGTCAATGAAATACCGTCTGCCCTATTTTAAACTTTGGCGTAATCATATATCGCCAACTGTGGCCAGCAGCGGCATTATTATGCCTGTTGATCTCGCCCTTGGCACATCATTTCAAGGTGGGTGCCATTTTTGCACCGGCATGCTATGAGCCTGCCCATTTATCTTTCTCCGGTAGGCTACCATTGTGAATGTCCCTAAAGCCCACTATAATAACCGTTGGGTCCACACATTTGCCTGAATAAACAGGGATGGGCCCCCTTCCAATTCTGGAGCTAGGGTAAATTAATTTTAAAATAACCGTTGTTGGCTGCCCCTCTGCAGCTCCTGAAATTCTTACCCCAGTCGGCGATTGTTTATTATAAAACTCTTTTCCTTCCAAATGGGCGCCCCTAAACCAGGTAGCGGCGATATAATGTTACGGACCTTCCAAAACAATGAAATCAGGTATTGAACTACCTATTTCCGGATCTTTTGGCTTGGGCACGTAAACACAAAGTTTCTTTTTCATTCTATTAAAAATCGCTCGCTAATGATAAGTCGGAAAATAGGTGGTAACCCCAGCCTTCCCATAAGTTTGCCTTTATGTAGCCATTCACCGGTATCTCCTATCAACTCCCGTAAGGCTCGGGTCCTGAAAAATCTACAGCCCATCACAATCCAATCTGATCTTGGACATTTCTATCAAACCGGGGCAAATACATTTTGGTAACGATCACCCTCCCTTCTTGTTAAGGCGTTAATTCCTGATAATTTCTTCTTCCCCCCCGTTTTGGGGGTTTTTTGTGGAAAGGGAGACCAACCCTGCGTCGATACAAACTCCCTCTATCCCGTCCGCATCTTAGACTGTGACTTTGCCATAATTAACAAAAGAATAGTGCTATAATTAATGTACACTTTAAATTTCATAACAATTTGTTCCCTGAATTACACAAGGCTTACCAAAATCAATTTTAAACAAAAACAACCCCTATTTTAATTTATATTAATCAATCTAATTATTCCTACAATTTCCAAGCTCATCCTTATGGTTTGAAGGACGATACCGTTTTGCTTTTCTAAAAACCTGGAATATTACATAAATTTGCTCATTTAATATAGGAATCCCAAATGCTTGGAACAAATCCCATAGTGAACCACTCTTGAATTACCGTTTAAAAGCTACCAGTGCTCAACATGGTATCCTTTCTTGATCATTATATCCGACTCGTCACCTAAATCCCGAACTAGTCTTCACCAATGCATTTTTCAGCGGCAATCAGACTATCAGAGACTCCCAGTGTTATTGAGAAGGTTTTAGTTTGCCCCGCATAAAGGGTATCGAAATCTGTCAATGTAATTGGTATTTCCTATTCCACACCCTACCCGCACGCCGGAATGTTCTGAAGCCGTATTTTTTGCGAGATTTCGATCTACCGGACTACATCTGTATCTTTATTAAACGCCAGTGTTGCCAGCTTTTTAGATATTTTTCTCTTAATCTAAAAGCCAATTTTCTATAATTATAAATATGTGGGGCTATGGTTTATTAAATCACGCCATACCATAGGAATTGACCAATCCGGCAATGGAAAGGGAACTCACCGCATTCGCAATTTTTCGACAATGCAAAGCCATCTCAATTTTCCACAATTTCGCTCTGAACAATCTTCTCTCCCCAACACCTTCGACAACACCCTGGAAACCCGACAGCCATCAAAAAAGCAACGCCCCTTTCCACAGCCTTGCCTACCTTTCTCGTAAATCGGTCTACGACTATTATTCACGTGGTACACTTTACGCAGCTCTCTGACCACTTCCGTTTTCTTTTCGTCCCTTACAACCCATAAATTTTAACCCACAATGCAGCTATTAGGGCAATAGTCCACAAACGGTGTATATGCCATCTCTTACATACTTCTTCATATTCATAGATTAACAAGTTTTTCCCAATTGTCTGTAAAATTGATTTTTGAATCGCTTCCAGCACAAGCAATGGACCATGGCGAATGCTTCGTCGCGCTCCCGGGGTTCCTTTCCTGTACTGAAACATAGTTACCATATCCACATAGTTCTATCCGGATCCAACCTTTTCCTTTTTTGGATTTCAATTCCACCACCGCCTTCATCCTGTCTCACAAAGGTCTGCCAACCGTACTTTTTTGGAGGTAATCTATCAGGTCCCAATTCCTACCATTTTCAAATACCTAGCTATATGACACTGTCTCTAAATTTTCTTTATCATTTTTATTGAGTAATCTTCTAGTCGAAATAATTTTTCCATCAAATCATATCGACTAGCGGTTCACATAACCATATGCAACACCATATAAATGTTAAAAAAACGACCATTGAATGGAAGCTTTTTATAATTCTCGGCTGCCCTTGACAACCTAACAGGTCCTTTCCCCTGATTTATACTTTCATATTCCGGCCGTCTTGCTCTCTCATATCCTCTGTGGCGTAACTATGGGCTATTTTGGCAGCTGCTAGGATCGTAACCGAGTCCAACTGTTCTGCTGTCATCCTCTAAAGGTAAGGTAACTCTTTTACGCCGCCTGGATGCTATACCCCGCAAAATGGCTTAATACGCATAAAAAGGTGGGGTTATTTTTCCCGCGGCTGTACGAAAACGGTATTTAGGCCGACATCTAAAGTGAATTTGATCTGCCTCTATACCGATGATTCTATTATTTCTAATCTAAATGCATCGACCTTGCCCATTCATTTCGATGGAATCTTTTTACAATAACGGGAATCGCCCAGGCTTCGGTCCTTGCCAATTGGTGTCAAGATCCTTCTTCTCCTTTTCTGCCTTCCACAAATGTTTTTATCTTTAACCTCCCAACCTGGAAACTATCCCTTATCCAGATTGAACATTTTCCCAAACCTCGCTGTGGAGTTTCAAGCACCTATGTACTCATATCAACCTCTTGGTTCTTCATTACCGACTTTTTCCTTGATTTTCAGTTGAGAAATAAGGGTGATCGGTAAGGACAGTTGCGCAATGTTTGAAAAGGCCAAGCCCTTTTTACCCAGTTTTTCCAAACGAGTCTTCTATTTGCATATTTTATATATAATTTATTTCCCCTCCTTTTTCATAAAGAAGCGGGCTTCCAATAATTTTTTTGAGGCTCATTATCCCTAAAATATGTCCATTTTTGGAGGATCATAATTCAATGATCTAACTCAGTCCGTTATCGCCCACTGCGCAATTTACTCTACCAAAGATCTAGTTCCAAAACAAAGGTACTTTTATGGTCCCGAGTCTACTGTCTGCCATTAGCCGCTTGCCCCGTTTTTAAAAATGGCATCCGACATATCTGTATGTGTCAGACATTCCAATATATTTGCTCTGCTGGATTCGATTATCCTAGGGTCCTGATAATTGGGTGGTTTTCCACCTTCTTTAACAGTTTTAGCCCTCCAAATCGAAAATAGTAACACACCCCACTATTTACACCACTCTTGCTTGGTATTGAACATGCTTAAACCTTCGCATTTTTCTTCTTCATAAGAACCCATGACACAACTTTCAACGGCACTTCCTTCTCATGGGCTTTCCGTACAGCTCCTCTTCCCAGGACACTGGATCTCTTCCGTTCGGAAAATAATCCAAATTGATCACTTGGGTAATCCGGCGCCTCCAATCGTCTGATATCTTATTGCCTGCCACCATTTGAGGCCTAACCTTAACAGGCTTATAGTCTACCTGCATGCCCCCACGCAATACAATCTATTCTCATATTCTCGTGTGCCATTATTTTAAGGCTTCTCCTGTACCGCCAATGCCATAACCAGTGCCCAATTATATAGTGTAACAATATTATGTCTTATATAATTTCTAGGTGCCGGACCTGGTGCCAAAGGTCCAGTCCAAAACCATTATGGACCCTCTACTCCCTTCCCTATTTCCAATGGATTGGCGTTATTGGTATATTCCTCCCACACCCACCCAGTCTTATCCCAAAAAACATATACCCGTCCAACTGGCACCAACCTGCAAGGCTTTTATACCTTCAACTACATTGGGCCATGAGCGCGCCTGGTTTTTTCCATCTGTATTACCTTTCCATATTTTTTAGCTGCCTGCACGCAAATTTCAACCTCATTAGGGTTATGGCTACAGGCTTTATAACCACATATACCGTGTTTTTCCTCCTCCATGGCCAGGAGCGAAGGCTGGAGCATTAAGCCAATTTGATCTGGAGAAACCACAAGCAAATTTAGGACCTTAAAATGACGCTCCCAATCTTTGCTCTCTCATGATTTTCGAAGCGGTAAAAAGACTTTGGCTTCCCTACTTTGGCCGGTCCTGTCACTTGGCCCAAACACGTTTAGGACGAAACGACCCTACCCTCATCACATCACATACATGGATTTACCTCACTGGTTCTTTTTTGACTTTGCAAAATTTTTGGGCCAAGAACGCATTCCCCCTACTGTTAACGCCCTCATAGAAACATTTAATAGGTTCGATCGTTGGCACCTAGTATACCGAAAGCATAAACTTTTGCACTAAATTGAGGTAGTAATCCAGCAGTTTTTAGCAACAATTAAAAAAAAAGAGCCGAACTGGCAGCTGTTTTTTTTATAAAACTTCTCTGAGTTTTGTATCTGGATTCCATTCTCATCAAGTTAACCGTTAATTGTATATCCTTATCTACTATGACTCCCAAAAATAGCTTAGTAAAGACCCCGAGAATTCCATCCCAAGGATCATTGATCTCCTCTTCAAGAGATTTGCCCCAGAAACATAACTAGGGTAACGAAAAGCAAAACGAACCGAGTCTCGCCTTTTTTAAACTCAAGTTCATTGATTCCTCCTCCGGAAAATTACATTCTGCCCTAATGGATTTACGCAATAAAGACCATAAGCCACGAGCGTTGGCAATGGCGGGGTTATTGCCTGGGTTCCTTCTTATGATCAAAGAATCCCACCGGCAACTTTCTATACCTTGTATTTTCCAAAAAGTTTACATCCCTATTGGCCGGTACCAAAACATCTCACCTAACAATTCCTTCACTGCTTAATAATCTCCAGATACCACATCATTATTAATTACTCTGATGGGGTTTCTGGATTTCCATGTGCATCTGTCAGCGTAAGCGGATCATCTGAAGGTAGTTCCAGTTTCACCGACTAACCCTTATGGCGAACATTCCTTGGCTTTGTATCCTTGAATAAAATATCCTCTTGGGCCGGTAAAGTAACTTTTCAGTCAATGATCGTCTGACCCTCCCCTTATCCATAAAATGAAACTCATGTCTTCTGTATTTTGGGTATTTCCTCCGGCTTCCATTATGTTTTAACCCCGATAGTCCCCTTGTGCATCATCGGCTTTAGCCTCAACTACCTCCTGATGTCTTATTCACGCAACCCTATAACCACTATAGGCTTTTCTGTCTTCTGAGCGTTGCCTCTCGAGTGCCCCATAGTAGCAATCACCAATTATACATCACGCATAATTTCATCACACATGCCTATATCGGTGTGATGATCTGCACGCTCCCCGCTACCAGTCCTCAATGGAATAGTTTTACCACGATCGTAAAATTCTCCCGATAGCTTCGAAGTTACTATGGGCCACAAGACATGGGCTCATAATATTATCGGCGGGTAGATATAGTACGGATAGTATAATAATTCCATAAACCTTTCTTGCCCCGCGGTTCAAAACTTCACCCGAAGTAGAAAACAAAAACAAAAAAATTCCCCCCACTTTTTTGTTCAGAACTTTATTTCTACCTAATTGGCCGAATTTTCGTAAGCTGCTCTTTCCGCAGTATCTGCCCTTTTATTCTTACTTTTGACTTTCCATCCTTAACACAATCCAGCAATCAGATTAGGAGCCATGAAGAGTGCAAACAGGTAATGGCTTGAATCTTTAATTCCTTTTTCATTTATATAGATCTACCTTTGCAATAATTAATATAGTAGTCTATCGTTTCCTTAATAATTATATCGCAAATGGAATCACATCCTGTACTTTGGATGGCATGTGTTTTTATAAACAGGACCAAAATCGTAACAATTGTCTTTCCGTGTCAACCCTTGAAATATCGGGTCGTCTGAGAAATATATAAATCTATATTTCCCATTGTATCAGTTCGATCATTCCGCACACATACTCAAATCCCACACTTATAATCCAGATTCATCAGCAAAGGAAGTGCTACTAAAATTAAGATGTGCCTCTGGAATTACTTAACAAACACTCCTTAAGTACCTGGATTTTTGATATAGTTACTTAGTCAGCTCCCTACTCCCACCTCTGTTTCACCAGGGTAGAAGGTATGGTTAAATCAGGAATTTTATTTTCCTATTATGCCAAAATGAAGTATTGGTTAAAAACTTCCCTAAATCCATTTTCCACAATTCCACGTCAAGGGCACTATTTCAAGGGCCTTGTACGCAGATTTTACATAAAGGATATCATCGGGTTCAGTGGCCCAAACTCAGATATTCAATAATTTCCTGCTGAAGTGGATTCACTTAGACCCTTTTAGAATTTCGAGTTGACATTCCGATATAACTACCAGGTTTTTTCTTATTTACAATATTTGCATTTCGGGCCTTCAGCCACTTCCTCTGGGCTCAATTTTTTGGGCGGTCATTCTAACTTTGTTAATGGAACAGTTGCGATTAAATGACCCAGGCAAGATAATAGCGCAGAAACATGTCATATTACCTTAAACCGCCCGACTGAAAGTTTCAAATTAATGGGCCGCCTGTTTTTGCTGCAGCCGATATGTCTTTGGTGACTAGCTCATTTAAGCCGCGAGCAAATATGGAGTAGTCGTTATTTTGGATGGGTGTTTCTATTTTAGACCGGGTGGCTCTCTCTTATAAAAGTTTATTCGCTCAATGCAGCAAGAACAATACCGTGTATTGCTGCTGATTTCAATTTTCCCACCACCTACCTTGCTAAAGCAGGTTTATACCAGACGGCGTGCAAAATGCCTCATTTACTCGAACTTTAGCCGGCGGCGGGCTAGAATGATTGTAGTTAGAGGGGTTATGAAGAAATCTGCGTGACTATTTTTGCTTATAATTGGTTTGCTAGGGATTTATCACCCTGACTAGTCGTTTGACATCATGGCCAACGGCCATTGCATCCATGTTACGTGTGCAGAGGCTGAAATCAAACGATTGACGAGTCCAATTTTTCTTTTGTTCCATACTCTGGCAATATTGACAATCACCTCCATCCTTCGCACATTTCCAGTTAGTGCTATGGTCCTCAATGGCTTCTATATTTTTCTGCGATGGAATTTGAATCGGGTTTGACGACTCATTTTTAACCACCTTGAGTCCCCTAACTGGGATTTTAAACTAAATTGTATGGGTCAGTGCGGCGCAGATCAATTACGGACAGGGTTCGGCCAAAGGAAAGTCGTTAGTCACATAAGCGCTCTA
>Ga0163217_1066475_pt1 | contig 18344 bp, 10 predicted proteins | sample SynspAceP_FD_185933 | JGI IMG/M metagenome (GOLD analysis project Ga0163217, IMG submission 185933) | Saline lake microbial communities from Ace Lake in Antarctica - Synechococcus sp. Ace-P (PacBio error correction) | ecosystem: Environmental > Aquatic > Non-marine Saline and Alkaline > Saline ...
AACTCCCAAAAAAAAAGGGGGAAAAAAAGAAAAAAAGGGGAAAAGAAAAAATATTTCCCCCCCCCAACTGGAAAAGGTATAAGAACATCTGGAATAAAATTTACAAAAAGCAAATATCGTCCCCTCTTTTTTTTTCATAAAAAAAACAAGATCCAAATTCTAGTCTAGCCAAACCATCAAAACTACCCCAACCTCTACACGATGTCCATTTTTTACCGCTTTTTTTTTCCCCAGTGTTATCAAAGTGGATTTTGGGACTACAATATCCTTTCCCTGTAACAGCTGAACCCTAGGAGTGTTCGCCCAAAAAGAAAATTAGCTTCCGGGTTAAGATTGAACGGCGGGCCAACCACTGAAAAATGCCCCCCAGCTAGAGCACCCTGATTTCCCCCTGAGGGGGCCACGTATTTTTTTTTAAATTATCGATAAATAATTAGAATTAAAAAAAAGCTTCTTCAACTAATACCCCATGCCCGCTGGAAGCACTAGGAAAAAGGCAACTTTTTCCTGGGCAAACAGTAAATATGCCCATCATACCTTGCCTGCAGTCCCCTCGAGCATTATTTGGCTATCATAGTTTATAAGAAGCGCGATAGCATATACCTACTTGTTTTACTTTCCCAAGAAGTTCCGCTATGTGTCTTTATTTAGCAGGATCAGAGCTTGCCCGATAATTCAATTCATCAATAAATAATTCATAATTTTTTTTCTACTTGCCCAAAAAACTCATGCCCCGTACTTATTTTCGGCTCAAAAAACCAATAGTGTAACCTAATCTGTGTTTGCCCCAACTTTTGTTATAAGTAGCCATCAGTTGACCTAATAAAACTATCCTTCCTTCGACAAATGATTCCAAGATAGCGTTTTTGGACTTAGCAAGAATTACCCATAATTTAATCAATAAACCATCCTGAGCCATTTAATGCGTAAATACGTATAGGGTAACTTTCCATTCTTATGTACATTAGTATCTATTCGATTGACTGTAATGCTCCCTCAATCAGCCAATCAGGGATCAAAAGGAATTTTTTGTTTTAATCTAGCTGTTAAAAAAGTTCATAAAAAATACATTGAACATTTTACTGTAAGCCACTTTCGGGATTAAACGGATTGATAAATGACTTCTTCAAAATACCCTGCAGCGATTCCATTGGAAAACAGACATGAAGGGTTGGATTTGGCGGAACAATATCGTTTATGATCCCCGCCAGTGCTTTTCAGTACCGAGGAATATTGAGATTCCTTATAATTTCCACAGAAGCAATCTAAAGATTAAATGTGGTATTTTCAGAAACAGTAACATCAATTCGCTGGAACTTATAATTATTCTTTGGAAATTTAGAAACTCCATTTCCCCAATTGAACTTGATCTAAATTAACCTTAATAGATCCCATAAAATTTAAATGTTCTCTGTTCCTGCCAGTTATACTTAAATCTGTGTTTTGTTAATGGTGAAGGAAAATGCACTAGTTGATCTTTGCACTCTGATTTGGGTGAATGGAGTGGATCTGACCCGTTTTTAAACTTCTCTATGTTCCCTCTTCTTTCCGTATATCGTATAGCCTGTCCCAACTATTAATTAAAGAAAACGTTTCTCCAATTTAGCCCCAATCATGATGAGTTTTAATAAATTCAGGAAGTCCAATTGGCTTTTTTGAGTAATGAAAAAGTTGGATTGTAAGAAAAATTAAGTTCTCCTGATTTCCTTCCTCTTTTTTGTGTAATTAGTGACCACAGCCATTTGCACCTTTCATACCAATAGGTTGCACAGAGGCAGGCATCTTCAAAATAGACATTGATTCTATATTCAGCTCGGATTAAACAGAATTTTAATTCTCTTTCCACTCCATCAACTTAACCAACCGCATGCAGCATTTTCCGGTAGTTCCAATTCCTCTTATACGAAAAGTTAGTTCCATCCCTTCCTTGGTTCAGCCACTGATTTTTTGAATAGCAAGTACTCCTGCTACCCTTCCGGACAGGGTATTACTAACATCAACTACTGGTAATATTTTTTATTTTCTCGCCATCCAGAACGGAATAAGAAGCCGTTAAGGTCCCCTTTCTCTGGGTGCCATATGCCAACAACTACAATTTCTTCCAATTTAAGGCAGCGTCCTCTAGTTAATTCTAGTAGTGAGAAAGTGGCTTGTCCGTTTTAATTGCAAATTTCGGTCGTCCTTACAAAAACCCCCCCCCCCTATATAAGATACGACCAATACGATTTTCATCTTCCACAGCCTAGGGAGAAATTGGGCCATCAAAATCAGCCTGTGTCCATTTGTGGTACCCTTTTCGAGAAGTATTGGACCCTGCCAAGGGTGGCAACCATCTTTATGCCGATAGTCCCTTTAATTAGCATTTTGTAGGCTGGAACAGTAGTTGTCAACTTTTAATGGCCCTCGAATAGTAGTTTTCCGCGCGAGCGAACTAAATAATATTCGCCGGTCGTATAAATTAGAAATGTTGTTGTGGTATTCCCGAAAGATTTTGTTTATGAATTTTATCTATCTTGTCGTTATTCGATTGATAGAAACGATTCGTTCCAAATTGACATCTCAAAATCTTAAAACCACAATTGAAATTCCAGTTGTGACTCTCATTCCCCCCCCCTCAAATTCCCTTTAAAAATAAAAAAAGTTTTTTTTTTTTGGCCCCTACGGAAACATTTGTTAAAGCTTTAATGTAATTTTAGTACGCTGTGATAGCCTATCATTGGGCCTTAAGCGAAAAAAAGGTTAACCAATAAAAATAGTAAATAATCTCAATTTCATTTTCCAGGTCAAATTTAAATACATGACTGCTGCCTTCTAGTTTGTATTAAAGAAGTTTTTTCATACTTTTGAATTGTTTTAAGGTGGTTAATTATTTATTTTAATCACTTTACGAAATCGGAAGTGTCGAGCAATTTCCGATTTTTTTTTAAAATCTAAGTGATGCTTTCTCAATTCAATTGTTTTCTTTTTCATTGGCTGTATTTTCTAGTTAGTTAATTTAATTTGATTTATTTATATTCCTGAATCGGTAATGTTATATAGTGAATTCCGTAATGCTGATTTTAAGTTTCCTTGCAAAAACTTTCTTCTATAGGCTCATCACCAAAATGGCTTAAATTTCTTGGCCGCTAATTCTTCGTTCTTGGTTCACTATGTAACATTCTAATATCTTTTCCCAATTTTATAAATAAAATATTAACGAAGGCCAGAACGAAAGACCTAATTCCCCGTTCATCCAAGATGTGGGTATAAACTGTAATTACTATCACTTTGTGGCTAATCCATTGCTCCGCTTGGTTCAAACTACCCTTAAAATCCTGGCTCTAATAAGACAACATCCTGTGGTGCATATTTTCACCTAGCTTGATAAACATGGCTAAGCCGCATCCCTTCTACCAGTACGACATCTGAAAGTCTCATCTTCTGGATAAGCAAAACGTTAAATTTGGGTTCCCAAAACCTGTACATTAAGTTATCGCTGTATTTACAATAAACGCCGCCGAGGAATCTTTGACTACTTCCTATAAAAATGCTTCTCCAGATATATATAGCATTTCTATCTTGACGCCTTTAAAAAAAAATTTAACTAGGAAATTTAAGCGATGATCCCTGAATTTAAAGGTGCTTGGTTCCATCAAGATAAACGCAAGTTCAAAAAGTTATACCAAAAGGGCACTGTAGTGATATACACAAGTTTATCCACCCCATCAGAATTAGAAATAAAACTTTTCATTCCCTTTTTGTTTTACCAAGAATAAGCACCCTCCTTTATCTGGGTAAGTGACTGAACCCATTTTTCTTTAATATTTTGTACTATCCATCTTTCCAATTCTAAAGGTAAATGGAATTATGGGAATTGAAGTGTTTGATGGATTTGGTGTTTTTGATGTAATAGACTGTATTTTGAAAATACAAAATACTCAACTATTAAAAAACCAACATAAATTGCGGCAGCACGAAGTGATGGCCTCTCTCAATTTAAATGTAAACGTGGTATGCTTGGAACGGTATTAAGCGCTTAGCGCTCTGCAGCAAAGCATTTTTTAATCCTGCCTTTGTCGGTCTCGCTTTTTAAAAGTGAAAACTGTTGTTTTTACATGAAAATAAGCTCTTTCCTCAAATTTTTTCAGAAGATTTTTCTTTCATTTTTCTAAAATAGACCCTCCCTCAAGATACTTATCCAACAGTTTTCTAAAATCTTTTTCTTGCATAGTTATATGTCCTCTATCTTAAATAGAACCATAATGAAGCCTAAACCTCACTTGTTGAAATGCAATTTAAAACATATTTTTAACATTTAAAAATAGAAAGCCAAATCTCCTAAATGTTCCAAAGCGCTTATTTGTATAGTCATATTATGTATCTACTTAAAATAAGAATCGGAAAAATAAATAATGTAGAGGGATCCAAATTACTTCTTATGACCCCTTAAAGCAAGGGAAAGCTTGATTCCTCAAACAGACCTTTTTGATATGCTAATTTAAAGCAATCTCTTCATTGGTGCATCTTCGATACGACTTATGTGAAAAATTTTCCGTGACATCTAGGGGTAGAGCTCCCTGCTAGGGACTTATCTATAACTTTTTGGGTAGCTTCTAAATTATTTGGTTTCAACGTCAAACTAGAACACAGGAAAAAGTATGCATAATTTTAAGATGAGATGTCTTAAACCCTTATTGTCCCTTAAATATTTAAAACAAACGCATAAGCTGCCGACGGACCTAGCAAATATAGGGTCAAAAATATGTAACCTCTAATTTTTTTCTCTTGGTTCCAAATATTTATCCATAATTTCCTTGCACAATTATCCTGCGCAACCTCTCCTATGCACGAAGGATAGAATTGCCCTTTACGAACATGGGTTCCAATATTGTTCAAATAGTGCGCGGAACGCCTTTTTGGTTACCCTCTTTAAAGAGGGTTAAGAAGTTTTTTTCGTTATTAGGGCGTTTTTTGGCAACAACTTTATATTATTATTTAATTAAATTGCTAGTAAACATGTTAAATATTAAAAAAACCTTTCAAATTTTAGAATATAATGTGTTCTGAAAATGTTTTTTTAAATGTGACGTCCAAAAAATTTTCACAAAAAATAATGTTTTGATTAGGCTATCTTTTTCCGGGAATTAGAAGACGTTTTATATGGGCTTTTTCAACTGCTATAAAAAAGGGGTTTGATGATGAATTATTTACAATCTCTTTATCACATGTAAAGTTTTAAAACCTATCCAATAAAAGTAATCTCCTCACGCCCATTATGAATATAGATATGTGATTTGTATAGCTAAAAATAACTATGTATTTGTTTTGACCCCTATAAAACAAGAGGTTATTTTCGAATTTCAACAGATTAATTATGCGGTATTTGTCCATTAAAATCAGTGTTTATTCTGGGTTCCAAATTTTTTCCATTGGCGTAATGCGTCCCAACAGACCAATATGTAGCCTAGTATTGTTATAGAAAATCACATATCCTTTTTAAGATCTGTTGCGCTCATTTCCCCAAAATTTCTATAGTCCACTCTTTTAAAGATTCTTTTCCTTCAGGAATGGCCAATGGATAAGCTTCTATATGCGCGTTTCTCAGGTGTGGCCACATGCGTAAATTCCTGTTGACACCTATCAGTCCAAGATATTCCCGAACTTCCTAGCAAGTGACTTGGCTTCCATTATCGCTTCTGATAACAACACTTTTCAGGGTATTTGGTAATCTAAAACAATCAAAGAAAGAACTCTATTACCTTGGCTGCTTTATAAGAAAAGAAAAAATAGTCCCTTTAAGTATCCTAGCGGGTGGGACATCTATAAATACCGATAGCAAAATGGCGTTTTTGCCGCACTGGGGATCCAGACCATTTTTAATAATCCATTTCCAGGCAAAATCAAAAGGCTTCGAGGTATTTACTTTCCTGAACTTCCAAACTTCCGTCCGGAACACTTCTGTTTTAATCCGGTTTTTCGTTAGTTTCAATAGGCGCTTTCCCTCATTAATCCTGTACAGCTTTTTATTGGTTTGATTGCCTATAGCCATCACGCTGTAGGTAGAGGTCATCAAAGCGATAGCACAGTCTATAAACTCATGACCTTAGAATATCCGTGAATGGACTCGACCAAAGCACGCTTGGTCTACCCACCCTAGATTCATTTAAGTTGAATTTACTGGGCCTGTTCCCTTTTTTTGGCCAAGACTTGGTGTGCGTAATACTGCTAATGGAACCATGCGACCATATCCATAATCTTTCCGTTTTGCTGATCCTTGTGTTCATTAAAAATACTGTTGACTAGATCTTTTCTTGGATCGGACGTCCCAAAACTTTTTTTTTAAAAGCTCACGTTGAACTTCCAGTTCGATCTCTTTGTTACTTTAAGCAACTACGAAGTATCCCTCGTTTTCTTCCTCTGCCTGCTTTAACTCTTTGCTGCGAGTGTCCATAGGTTGACTTTTAAGCCCGCTTCTCCTGGTGTCATATTTCTTCTTCCAACTATAAAAGGTGCCCGTACTGACACTGTAATTTACGACAGGTCTCCACTGTCCAATTTCTTCCGATGATGCTAGATCTTGCTAGCTTATCTTCCAAACTCCATTTCTTGTATTTCATATTCTCAAAGGTATTATTTTGAATCTAAAATATCACTCCGAATTATTGGGGGCTAAAGTAGTATTTTAGATGAAAATTTAGTATTAATACAGTAAACGATTTCCGTAACGATTTTCTAAATTAAGTACAATTAAGGGGGTTATATTGAGATTTTTCCAAATTCATAAACCACCGGAGGTCGCGGGATCGTGCCCCCCTCTCGCTACAGTATAGAAATCACTTCCCAAAACAAGGCGGTTGTTAGTTCACTCTAAACCGTTTTTTTAAATGTCTACATTTAACGAAATTATTACTTTTGAAACACAAAAGTGAAACACGTTTTTAGAACACGATTGTCCACACCAAGAAGTTTTTCTGCCTCAAAAAATCTAATTCCGCAAAGGGTGACCTACTCCAAATGTTTGATCCTCACATGCTTAAACATAGCTTGCAACACAATCCTTTTGAAATTGGAACCGATTTAGGCATATACCATTTCTTCAAAGGTCATAGTACTATAAAACCGACTGAATTCTATCACCCATAGTGGCGAATAAGTCGTTTCATAGATATAAAGGATTGTTATTTAGTTTCTATAACGTGATACATAGTTAATACTATTTCATTGTTAGCGGTAACTTGCCCCTAAAAATATAGAGGAGCTCTTCTCCTACTCCATTTTTTGGCTACATACCCTATAGAGCGCAAGCAGAACGTTTATCAGGGCAGCAAAACTACGGTTTGCAATGTCTTGTGACAGATTTCATTGGGTTTTTTGGGATTTAATAAATAGAAGCAACTTAAAGGGCTATCCATTTTGCCGCCAGTACAAAGGGTTCGCCAGCAGTTCGCAGATTATTTAGGCCTCGCCCATCTCTTTTTCCAGGTTTTTAATAAAACGATAAATTTTATTTGTGTTTTTAAAAGGTCTCCGGTGGATTGAATATGCGGCAAATACCACGCGGATTGTTTCTATTGGTTTGTCCGCTAGAGTAATGGTCCGCACTGCAGCAACGCGCTAACATGGGCTATAATTCCAGTCCTACTTATTCCAAAGAGAAAATTCATTAACTTTTAATCCGGCACGATTCCCGAACTGAAAAAATCTCACCCACCGCCCAAAAGGTGGCGGCCTAGATGTCCCAGACCGAAATCATAGCCCTTGCCGTTGTAAGCACATTCCTAAAACCTCATACGTTTAGAATTTATTATGAAAACTAAATATACAAAAGTGGTGATTTTTAATATTGCGTATCAAGTGATAGGTTGAAGGATCAATAGACTTTTTATACATTCCCTGGTTGGGTTTCAACATTGATAGAATGTGGTCCGAACTAAGACTTGCCGGCCTTTTTTAACTAGGCCTTTCTTTAATTGCGCCATGAGACTAATTATTTTCGATTAAAAGAGGTACTGGACTTTCAGATCGTTCCGATGTTATATTCCACTATGGGAAGTAACGGATGGTACGATCTCAATTGCTGTTTAGATGCTACAAATTCAAGAAAAGGGCATTTTTTATTTAGTCATTCCGAAGGTGATCAGTTAGTTATTTTTTCCGTTGATTATCCTAAAGAACTTTTTAGGAGTCATTGGTTTTGGAATATTTGCTTAAGCGTAGATACTCAAAAAGATTACCTTGGGCGCCTACCAGATGAAGAACGTGAAGTTTCGATTATAGATTAATAGAGAATAATTGGGCACATGGCGATCTGGTGGGCTTTAAGAAACGTTAGTTTTTCCTTCCTCGCCCAAGATCGGATTTATGGACTGGTGCAGTTATTTGCGTTTTCTGGAGCAAGTCCGAAGGCAGCTTTATTCTACAAAAACAGAATACTCATATTGATGTAACTAATATTCTCGAAGTTAATTAAAGTACTGTATTTGCTTTCTGTTTAGAAACAAATGATATAGAAATTCAAAATTGAAGAAGGCTATTACATCCGCAGAGCATAATACCAAATTCTAAACTTGTGTTGAACTTAATGGAAAGAACCAATCTTTTCTGGACCGGTGGACACCTATCCTATTTTTAGCAGAAATAGAAGAGTTTAATTACAGGTTTCGACCAAATAAATCAGAGTTCAAAGCACAAGAAAAAAGTAGTAAAACAGGAATAGCCCTAGAAATTGTACTGTCAGAAAATTTTTTATATAATTTAAAAGTTGAAGAATTCCGCTCAATTATGTGGCAGAAGCTTAATCAAACATTAAAAGAGATTTCAAAAACACATTTAATACGACACTTCAGATGGATAATGTCTAAAGTCTAAGAATACGCTAAAACATTTTACTTGAAAGTGATTTAAAAAAACCGTAAACCAAAGTATGTTATGAGAGGGTTTTAAAAACCAACTCTATTTTATTCAATCCTTTAAAGAAAATTCAAAGCCTCACTCCTTATCAATATCAATACAAATCGAAAATCAATTTCAAAGATTCATTCATGAAGCGATAATGGACCTTAGAACATTTGTTGGTTTTTTTAAGGATATCAAAATTCAATTCTATTGCTGGAATTTTGTGTCATAGAACCAATAACACAAATTATGAAAAAGTCAATCATCTTTATTTATGGAATAGGTAAAGCCTATTGTAATTTTTTCTGTTGCTTTTATATGCATAGGCTTTGGTTGGTAATTTTTTGTTCCAAAAACAATAGATTCTGCATTGAGCCATCTTGGCTTAAAGCTATTCTAAACCAATAACACATTCTTTTAAGTGTGTTTGCTTTGCAACAACAGTAATGTATGTGCGAGACCAAATTTAACAGAATGGTTTACAATCCAATATTTAGTCAGGCGAATGGGAAAACGGTAGTACTTATATTTTGACTCTCAAGTTTTTGGGCTTGTTATTATTATGGCAAATGGCAACCTATAACAACTCTAGTTTGGGAAAACCGAACACACTATTCTTTCTAGTATTCCTAACAGGATATTTTTTCTTAGGTTGGGTTTATTGTTTTTTAACTTTCTACCGTTTAATGATTTAATCATTTTGAGCTTTTCGGTCTTGCAACAATACTTTGATAATCTAAAAAACAGGAAAACTTCAATCCGAAAAATTTCAAACAAATTTATTTTTAATAAATTGGTAGACATCCTATAATGTTAGGTTTTTTTAATTGCGTTTTGGGCAACACCTGTAATGACATTGGGACATTTTATGTTTAGTATATGTTACCACACTTTACTTTTTGTAGCTGTAAAATATTTAGAAGAAAAAGATCTTCGTAACTTATTGGAGAAGAATTGAAACAATATCAAAAAAGAAAGTTCCTAATGATAATTCCCTTTACCTAAAAAATAATTCAATAAGTATAACATATAAAAAAATATTATTCATCATAGCTATTGGACTTTTTTAAAATGAAAGTTGCAAAAACCATTAAATTTTTCTGTAAATAGAAAACGGTGCCACACAACATGTATAATTAATTGCTGAGGACTTTAAGAGTCTCTCTAAATTCTAGCGCATTTCCCGCACTTCTTCCTTTTTTTGCTATCTTAGTACTAAACCGCCAACTAACCTCCATACCCAACCGTTTTGTGTTTCATGCTGAAAGACAAATACTACACGCAATATAACGCAGAGTTTTAAAGCGATTTTTTGATTTTTAAGAATTATAAGCAATACACTATTTTTTAGCTATTTTTTACTTTATGAAAAGATTAGTTAATTATTTTTTCTACAAGGTTTGCTATATACGACCCCCTTGGGGGGGGGAAATCACGGCTTCATTATTTATTTAATATTCAATTTTATAAGATAATATATTGGATGATAAACTTGAGGAAATTTTAAAAATTGATAATTCCAGGGATTAGGATTAGTAATAATCTTTTTATTCTTCGTATTAGTTGGGATAATTTGGCAAATAAATATTGCCCGACCATTTTAAAGTACTATTTAAACGGATTAATTGAAAGCTACTTGCTTAATAGCTGATATTTCAGCTTTGGAATGGACCTTTTTTTCTGCATTTTGTTTGGCAAGGAAGAAGTTTTAATAAACGCTGTTATTGGTTTTTAGTGAACCCTATATCGAACCTAGAAAAAAGTTAGGTTTTCTTACCGAAGAAGATTAAGCATACTTGATGAAAAGGAAAAAAGAGCCGTTTATTTCCCACATTCGTTATTTTTCAGGTGAATTGTTCATAAAGTCTAAATCAAGTAAGGTTAATTGATGTAAATCCCTTCTGTAATTATGAAATTTATTAATATCAAAGGTGGTGTTTCATGCATCTATGAAGAACAAGAAACCGTTAATGATATAAATTAAGAAAAATTGAAATAGTCAAGGAAAATTTTTATTTTTATTGTTTAAACTGCTAGCATTTTGCTTTTAGTGGTTTTCCTAAAACACAGCTCCAATATGAATTATTAACCATAAGATAGGAAAAAATTCTAACTTTCAAATGATAATTTTAGAGATTGAAGACACGAAAACACAATCGAGTAGACGGGCCCCGCCCTAAGTAGAACGGACTGCGCCTCTCACACCACCTTAACGTACGGGTCTTCGTATACGGCGGTTCGCAATCCATCTTTTCAATCGCTCTTTACAACCAATCGAAACTATTCTGTACTTTTTCAAAGGCTACCAGATTTTCTTGGAATCGGTCAACCCAATTACGAAAATCAATGCTTCCCAACGTAATTTTCCAAAAAGGACTTACGTTCAAGCCTCTCCACCTTGTGAGACCTGTGCAGTTTTATGCAACTCGTTCCCGTGGTTAATGCCTCTGCTGACTTCTCATATAGCTTAACACGTAGCTTTGGAGACCTCCCCAGGTTAATTACATCTTCCCCGCCTTTACCGGAACGGGCAGGTTTTCCCCGATTCCTGCCGTATCTACACTAAATGCACTCTGATGTTTTTAGGGCGTTACAATGAATGTGCTTGCTTACCCGTGCATTTATGCTCAATAATACGGTCCTGTAAGGTCAGTACCGGTTTTTGTAAATCCTGCTTCCTTCACTCCCCATCTCACGAATAGGGGCGAGCTTGCAGCTAACTAATGTTTCAAAACGCGTTACCCCTGCCCAAAGGGACTTGCACCCTCTAAGATGAATCGTTACCCTTTCGGTAAAATAAGATGCCCATGCTTGGCACACAACATGTCTAAAAAATAATTGCTCAATTTGAGCTTAACAAAAGGTCGTTGCAAGTTTTACTAGTCTGATTTTCCTTCGGAAAAACCCTCCGTACGTAAACCCGCAACTATTCTTATACGAGACGTTACCTGCATACAGCAAGGAACACCGATATAAAAAATCTTTCTGCAGAAATGAGAATTGAGGTAAAGAACATAGCCGACACTCCACAGGTCATAGCGACTCAGTATATGCTTTAGATAAAGGAAATGATGACATCTAATTTTCTGGTGTGGCGAATAAGATAATCGCTCAATGGAATTTAAAAAATTTCAAGACGAAAAATTTGTAAGCTAGGTTATCTAACCGTTTTATATCTATTTGTCACATACCCGAAAAAACAATTATTACTGGCAGGAACTTCGATGGCAATGTTTTCATATATTAGATTTAGAAAGAAAGAAGAAATAAAAATTTCTAAAAAAACATACTCTCAGTTTTTAATATTAGGTATCTATTAAAACGCAATTGCATTTAACAGCAGGTGGAGACGGTAACTTTGCAAATTTGCTCACTTGACACCTTCGCCTTATCAAGATTGAAAATATGTAATGAAAAAGTAACCGAGATCTTGATTTAATTATAAGATTCTGAAATAGCTGTTGCCTTCAGGAGATTGCAAACATTCGTATTTTTGACCTTAAAACATTTCATACTCCCCCTACTGAAAAAAAAGGCCTTTGTTGGACATCCAAGCTTTTCGTCAAATGTTGTGCGCTTTCAGTCGATGGAAATTTTCTTTAACGGGGGTAGAGAATGGTCATTTGAAACATCTGGCAAGTTGGACATTATGAGAAAATAAAATCAATTCCTGCTCATATTGGCGATTTCGATATTGGCAATACAGCCCAAATTCTAAACTTATTGGCTACGCTAGTCCGTGACAAACATTAAAAATTTGGGATTCGAAAACAATTTCAACTATTAAAAGTGATTAACAAAAGAAAAATATGATGACACCTATATTCTGTAATAAATAATTTGGAGCACCTATCATAATTATTTGATTTCTGCAGGGACGATAGAACTATATAATATGGAAATAAATTTAAATATGATCTCATGACCAAATGAACAGTTGCAGAAAGTTATATCAAAATGCAAGGTAATCTCTAGTTATAATGCATTTTCAAGGAGAACTACCCGACCGAAATATATGTTACAGCTTAAAGCAGGTTAGCAATTAAAATTAACTCGGAGTACTCGAAATCCAACTGATTTTCCGCCAAACTAACCATACACAACCGTTGCCATTCATTGTAAGTAAACTTCGTTCGGAAATCAACCGATGACAGAACGGAGTTTAGAGAAATCGAAAAGGGCTTTTTAAAGGCGGGTTTGGCGGAGGGAATTTTGAAGAGCAAACCCATAGACCTCCAACTCGGGCGGAATTAAATGCTGACAGCACAACATCGATTTTTTATATGTGCAAAAAATATCCCGGTGACTTTCTCTCGCACAGAATAGAAAATAAAACGCTAACGGCAAAAGGACAAAGTATAACCTTTTAGAACTGTTTCCTTGCCCTTCTGTTTCTACTAGTTCTAACTTCCGAAAGTTCCTACTCTTTTGTTAAAATAGGCCCTATAAAAGTCCAAAGTAAAGCAACTGAAACAACTGACGCCATAAGCGATATTAACGATTTGCCCTGATAAAATAAATTCTAGTAAATCCACTAACAATTAATATACTGAAAATTTTCAAATTAAAAGGCATTGCTGAAATTCCAATAAAAATAAAAACTTTTACTCTATGACAATTCAAAACTTTATGAATTATGAACCAACCGAACTCAATCGGAAACCTGTAAAGAAATAAAAATTGAAATCTAAATTGGGCAAAAAAACAACGAAATGGCAACAATGGCTATAGCAAATAGGCGAAAAGGCTATAATTAAAAGCTTGTCCGTGTTACTAAGTCCGCCAAATCTTTTTGATTAGGAATTAAAAAAAAGTAAAATAATTATAAAACAAAAAGTTTTCCCTTGCCTGCCCTACTTGCTATTTACTAAACCGTTAGCCAGCCATTAAATCATGACCTACTCTTTAACTTTTTAAACGAATTAAAGACGCATAGTTACATTCCCCTGACAAAGAATTTTTAACACGGCAACTCCTTTGCTTGAGAGGATTCAAGGTAAAGAAGGGTGAACACCTGTGAAGCAGGAGACATCTCGAGGGAAAGTGTATTTCCAATTGAGGAAGATGTTTGCGACAATACCTTATTAACAGTAAAATGGCGGAAGAGAGAATATCTATTTCAAAGTAAAATGTGCTGGTGTAGTGAGTTTGGTAACCTTTTTAAATAATCGCCAACAGAGTTAAACATCCCAAGCCCTGAGGAAACAGTCAACTGTAGCAAATAAACAAAAGAACTGGTATATCGGTGAATCATATTCCCCTTTTACCATGTATTTATTAAGCAGCAGCAAGGAACAAATTACATGCTAAAAAAAGCGATTAGGAGAAGCTACAAGTTGAAACCCTGAAGAAAAATATACGCGCTTTCTTAACGAAAATCACACACTGGCTCCAGCGTTACCTTTTCAAAAATTGCAGCATACCTTGGGATGACAACAAAACATTGAGCCGCAATCGAAAAAAAATAGGTTCAAGTAATTTCTGATTCCAATCAAGGTCTGACCCATTTCTTTGCCGGTAAATGCTTCACCTAAACAACTAAAGAAACTAGGCAATCCATGGAAAACAAATACCAATAGAATTGGACAACACAATGATTTCTTGTTGGAACATCTGACACAAATGGATCAGTAAGCCATGTTTGATTTGGCGTTCCGGCACGGAGCCAGAGCCTCCTCCTCATTATCAGACACTATGATGAAAACGATAGGTTGGAAAGGAGTAATCACTTAACTGTTGAGGCAACCCATCGACAATTGCCCAGAGAATCTTGCTTATTCCTCGGGGCCAGTGCAATGGTAAAAATCGTACTCAGAAAAGCTAGGCTTTGGCTGTAATTTCACGCCCCTAAGGACCCAATTCTTCAAGAGTGGTCAGAAATCGGTAAACGCTGGCGACCCCTCTGATATCAAACAGCTTCACAAATGTAAATGCCCCGGCAAATGGTTTGGTACCAGTGATCCCCAAAACTCATTACAATCTTACTCATTTATCGTAAACACTCCCTAAAGAAACTATTTGCGCATTAGAAGCGTCATCACTTTACCGTTAAATGTTAGTGCAGGTAAACCTTTCACTCTAAACAACTAAAGAAAATATCATGAAAATGACACAATCACAGTAGGAACAAGTTACCATTGACTTTTTTGCTGAAACCGCTGATACACAACGGTTCCGTATCCATGTTTGAATTGGCGTTCCGGCAGGAAGCCCAAAGTCCCTTCCTCATAATCAATGAACTTATGATGAAACATTTACGGATTGGAAGGATTAAAATCACTTTTTACTGTTGAGGGAAACCTATCAAACATTGCCCGTGGTGAATCTTCTTGCTTTATTCCTCGCAAGTATGTGCACGGTATAATCTAACGCAAGAGAATCCAGGGCTTGGCCATAATACTCGGCACTTCTTGGTCCAAACTCTTTAAAGAGTGTGCCAGAAATTGTAAACAGCAGGAGGCCTCCTGATTGTGGAAAAGCAAAAATAATAATGTCCCAGCATGGTTGGTGCTATCTGCCAGAAGTAATCATAATGGAAACAAGCACTTTATCTGAATTTCAACGTTTGACGACATTGCCCAATTGGCAGTGCACTTGTCGGTTTCGGCGGTGTGTCGCGGTACCTTGGCGTCAGCTAAAAGAGAAATGGGAAGCCGGAAGAAGACTCTTCGCTTCCGACAATGGTCGAACTGGAATTGCAACAAAAATAGGACATATCTTATAAGACCGATGCTGCAATGATTAAATTTGTTAAATCTAATTCAATTTCTACTGGTGTTGTAATCCTAAAGGCGGGAGTGCAATCTTTCCTAATACCCATGTTTTCGATACTACTGACGCTAAACACTGCAGTCCCTTTGACTACCAAGTCCACCAACCGTAATGAATTCAAAGCCATGGGCCAACATGGTCAGAAGAGCTAAATCATACTACGCAGAACCGTTTTTACTGCCATTGTTCGACAAGGATTATTACAAAACGGTACCCAAACCCAAAATGCAACAAGATTTAGGCATCAGATGCCCCTCGTAGCAATAACCCTACCTGCCACATGCTTAGACATAAGCTTGCAACACATTTATAGAAAGTGGGAACGGATCTGAGGCAATACAACTATCTTTTGGGACATAGTTCTACTAAAACGACCGAGAAAATATATACCCCATGTCCGCAAATATATCGTTATGGATATAAAGGATGTTATCTATTTTATAAGTGATATATAGTTAATACCTATCTCCAATTGTTGTACTAATTTAGCCGCCATAGGTAACCAATATGGGATTAGAATTCGCTTGCTTAAGTTGACTAAACTAAAATTTAAATGGAAAACAATTGATCAAAAATTACAAGTATGTATTGAAATTGTCGCTGTATACGCCTTCTGGAGTGCGGTTAAATGATTGCGGATTCTTTCAAATCATAGCGCAGGGTCAAATTGCGATGTGGCAGGGATAATAATCTCCTATTTTTTATGAAAAGGCGTGCGTAAACTTGTTTAGTTCAGGATGAGATACCGAAAGGTTGGGGGGCCCCCCCCCCCCCCCCCCGGCCCGTGATTGATTTTTAATGTTGCACTAGCTTTAGTTGGCTAATCCGTGGTAAAGTATATAATGCTTTTATTCTAGACCCGATAATTCAATTAGGATTAGAAACTATCGCCAGAAGCGCATGATCGCTTTGCTTTTTTCTCGGGAAGCCGATTTTGTTTTTAGCTATATTATTGGTCGTCCTGGGTACGGTGCCGACTATGGGTGGGAGCTGCTATTCCCGTGATAAAATATTAAATCGTTTTGGCTGACATTTTGGAACAAGTAAAAATAGGTTGGTCACTTGCCTTATTCTTCCATGCAATCTATTTGTTCGTACAGCTTATCCAAGGGTTACCAGGGAAAATTGGTACTGATTAGTCTATCAGCCTAACTACTTGAGTGATGGACAATAATTGGTAATATGATAGACTAACAAAGTGGTAACTAAGAACACGGGAGAAAGACAATACTATTATTTATGGAGTTTGAAAGATCTAAAGGTTTAAACACTAATAATTAAGCGTGATTCTAGCTTTTGAAGAAAAAGTAAACTTTTATACCGCACACTGAGTAGAAATTAAGTTTGTCTAAATAAAAGAAAAACTACTACAACAATGTATAAGAAAATAGCCAGTCAGTTGTTTAAAATCAAGAGTTGTGCCCGCTTCATCAACATTATACAATTGAAATGGAAACCCCAAATGTCGGCTACTATCTTATAACTAACCGTTGTGCGTCTTAAAAATCCTAGATGAAAAGAAAATTCTGAATAATTTTCCGCTTTTGGAGAATTTATTTACTCGTCGGACAAGAATAAACAGGACGAAAAAAAGGAAACAATAAACAAGAATTAAGCCATCGCCATGGTAAAATTTACAAAAATTGACAATAAATCATTATGGAAACTTGGCCAAGACAACTAAAACTGAATTGTTCATTGGGCGAAGTCGAACGCAGACAAGACAAAAGAAATCAATCTGACTTACCGACCAATTAACGCAAATAAAGCCGAACAGAAATGAACCAAAAAATGCAAAGAAGGTTATGCAGAATTTAACGAAGATAATATGGCATTCTTGGAAATTGAATAACAAAAAACGAGGATTTGGAATGAACAAGAATTTTGATAAACCCATAGACTTGAAGATAAAATGAACGAAGTTTTTGGGCTGGACTGGACCTTGGGAAACGATGGCGGAAGTATTGGAAATGGAACAATGGAATGGCTGATAGTAAGTGGATTTGAAAATTGCAAAAGGTTGTTGAGATAAAGCTTGAAAAATACAGAGTTTGAAAATTATTCAAGGATTTTCAATATGGGACGGAATAAAAACACACGCACACACAAAACCAAACGTAATGCGGACTTATGGTTAAAGCTAAGGTCTGTTAATATTTATAAAGTCGCTAAAAAATCTTATGGATTTAGCTTTGGACAAGAAAAATAAAAACTAAACAATAACTTTAGCTTCGTCTAAGACGGAACGAAAAGTTTCCTTATCCCGGGGCACTACCGTAAGCCAACACGTATTAGCAAAAAATTAAAAAAACCAATCGAATAATGAACAAAAAAAAATACTTACAATCATAAGCAAATTTCGGCTTGTAATTCAATTTTTGGACAAACTAATAATGACAAACGAGCAAAAGACGTAAAATCAGTAATGCGATAATGAAATGCGTATATGATGTTGTTTCTGGCTCGAGTAGTGAACCTTGGGAGTTTGAAAGAGATAGTTTATTCATTCAAAAACTTATTATCAAAATTGAAGATGAAAAGCGGCAACTCAATCTTTGGAGCGGAATAAATACATTGGATTTATTCAACCAAAAGAGATTTTTATGAAAGAAAACATAAAACGAGTAGTTATAAGTTTTGGAATATTGCCAAGTTTGGAGTGCATTTGAAAATACGAAACTGACCTAAAAACTGAATCC
>Ga0163217_1034462_pt1 | contig 18342 bp, 6 predicted proteins | sample SynspAceP_FD_185933 | JGI IMG/M metagenome (GOLD analysis project Ga0163217, IMG submission 185933) | Saline lake microbial communities from Ace Lake in Antarctica - Synechococcus sp. Ace-P (PacBio error correction) | ecosystem: Environmental > Aquatic > Non-marine Saline and Alkaline > Saline ...
CACCCGCCAAAAAAAGATTTTGGGAAAATTTTTGTTTGCCCGTTACCATATTTTTTTGGACAAAGTCCCTTTTTTAACTTATAGACTTTAAAAACCACTTTTTGACCTATCAATACCTAGTTTAAGGGTAATATTTTAAAAACCAATATTGGGGTGAAAAAAAACAATCAAAAATTCCCAAAGGAGAATTTTTTACTCATGGGCACAAAAAAATACTTTTATTATCGGGGCCGGGTGGTAGGCTGGGTGGAAAAAGCAACAAGCCCTTGCCTACTAGACTTTCGCCCGTTTTAAACGAAAGAATGAAAACATCTATTATTCCCTTGTTTTGAAAAAGTGAAATACATTTTTTCCCAATTTTGCCCAACTGCGGTCTTCCATACCAACATTGGTGGGTGAAATTAAAAAAGCAGCGCGATTAAGCTTTATTGGCTACAAAACTGTTTAAAGGTATGGGAGCAGCAATATGCATTCAGACAATCGCCATTTTGTTCTGAACGTAAAACTGCCGATTTGACTCCAAAAAATAATGAAAATTTCTGTTTTGAAATCTAGAAACAGGTGAAAAATTATACAGAAACGTTCGATAAAACTATTATTTTCAAACTGGCGCAAAAGCCATCACACCCGCAAATTCCCAGGTATGGAAACTGCCTAAAAATGTCTTTCATTACGCAATATTCCTGATTATGGACCCTTAATCAAAGATATATCGCCGAAATGACAAAAATCCCAAACTTGCAAACCATCATTGGTGTGGGTTTATCGTTTAGAAAATGATGGAAAACCCTTAAAATATTGGACGCTTGATGTTCAATTATGTTGAAATGGCACCTCAGTCATGCCCAATAATCCGATTTGAGATGGCTACAACAATTGCGACAACTCTAAAATCAAATATGCAATGGTGTTACTTATTACTAAATGGATGGATTTGAAAAGAATTTAAAGATAATGGGAAAAAAAAACTGTTATTAACACGAGTTGGCAGAGGTATTGGAAACGGATATGACCATTTTTAATCTATTGGCGTTACTCCAGAAAAATACATTAGCTAAAGAATGCGGCCATCGGGGAACTTGGCTTTGAAAAAAATGCTATCAAAGTTAACGAGCAGCTCTAACAATTACCCAAATATTTCGCAATTGGGGATGTTATTGAAGTGAAAGATTGTTGTGGATGGTCACCTCATATCCCTCTTGCATGGCAGCGATCGTCAGGACGTTTAAGTGGCGGGATATCAATCAACGGCATTCCCTGCCAATGTAACCCTCATAGGAACGCAAGACTTTTCTGTCCCGCTTAAATTTCAAGAATTGACTGCTGGCTTCTACTGGGAATAGTGAACGCATGTTGAAAAAACAAAGAAATCTGACTTCCAAGTGATCTCATGTGCAACCCCAAACTCACATCTGGTTTATTAACCTGGTGCTAGTCCGATTCATTTGAAATTCTTTTCGGAAACGATTGGTAAAATTTTAGGTGCACAGGTGTTGGAACTACCAAGGGGTGATAAACGCATTTGATGTTATCCGGCAACCAAGCAATGAATGTTGGTGGAACGGCAGATCAACTGCCGTCTATCGGCTGCTTACTGCTCTCCCCTAATTCTAGTGTCATAAAAAGAATCGCAGTTAATATGTTAGGATAACACAGTGAAATAATATGATGAAAATGGACAAATTCAAACCGATTCAATGCAATGAAGTCGATGCGTTATTAGAACAAGATGCATGTCTTTTTGGGAATATCAGAAGAAAGAACTTTGAACTAAGGCAACTTGGCTCATTGCCAAAAGGCGCATTTATTCCTTTAAATCAATTTAAGAAACACGAACTAAAGATGAAATGCCAAAGATAAAAACATCTATGTTTACTGTCAAGCTGGGTTTAAGAAACGGATACAATGCTGCAAGAAATCTTGAAGCACAATGGTTTTGATGTAAAAAATCTGATGGCGGTTATAAAACATATATAATTTGCAAACTATGTATTAAAAAATAAGCCCTTCAAAAAAGTCGTGAAAGAACAACGCGTTAGGATTCCTTATCCAAACTTGTCTTTAACAACTATCGAAGTTGGATGCTTGTGGATTGCAATGTCCTGGTCCGAATTAAAAGGTTAAAGAACAAATGGACCAATTTCCTGATGGACAAAAAATGGTCGTTTTAAACGAGTGATTTTGGGCTTTAGTGCTGATATTGAAGCGTGGGCTAAAAGTTTACAGGAAATACGTGTCTAAAATGAATTGAAGCGATAAAGTTCCTTGCAACCTACAAAGGGCACCTCTTACAAACACTTGCTAACCTTCCTCAAGAAGGGCGTGATGAAAAGAAACAAAGAAGGCGCAACGATGGTAGTCTTTAGTGGCGATATGGATAAGCTTTAGCTTCTATGAATTATCGCTTCCGGTGCAAGCCGCACAATGGGTAAAAATGTGACGAATTTTCTTTATCTTTCTGGGGATTAAGCGTCTTGAAAAACAAAAAATACAAAAAAGCGTATGTGCAAAAAAATTATTTGACATCCAATGCCTTCCTAACAATGCGATAGCTTACGCATTTCTTCTATGAACATGGGTGGTGCTGGTGCTAAAATGATGAATACAGTGATGAAACAAAAGAATGTGGACCCATTACAAGTCATGATCGAAAAGCAAGCAACTTAGGTGTTTAATTATTGCTTACCATGAAGGTATGGATATCAATGGGGAATTGGAAAAGAAGAACTATTTTGATTTTTGTGAATGATGGTGGTGTGCAGCTTAGCCTTGGCGATCAGCGAAGATTCTAACTTAAACTTGTTTTAATCTAATATCTTATGTACTGTATCTCTAAATTAAAAGGATATACTATAACTGACTTTTAGAAAGAGGGATACAGATGGATACGGAAAATAACTAGACAAAAAAACGAAATTATTAATCGTATTAAACGGACATGAAGGCCAGGTTCGCGGTGTTCCAAAGATGATGAGTGAAGACAAGAATGCATAGATGTCATCACAACAATTGAAGCGCCACTCGCGCTAGTATGATCGTGTGGATGGCATAATCGTTGCTGAAAATTTAAAAAATTGTTTTGAGAACCCTACTAAAGACGTTCAACGACCAAGCACAAAAAATTATCAGGCTATCAACAAATGATTATAAAAAACTAGCGAGTTAACTAACTGACTCCATTTTATGGAGTCAGCTTATTTTGTTTTTTTAGCACTTAAAAAATAATTGTTTAGAAATTTCAATCCTGCTTTCAAAAAAGCTCTTTTTGACTGTCCAATTTATGAGATACTGCTAAGCGTGACTTGAAACATGGAGGGAACCAAGATGAGTTATATTAAAGGAAGCTATTTTACACATTTTGATTTGAACATAATGAAACCTATTTTTTCTTTTGCCGGATTAGAGATTCTTTACGGAGCAATTCACTTTCTGAATTACTTCACGCATGATTAGAAAGTAAAGATTCAGACCACATGAAAAACTGGGGATACTAACAGCAAGTAAACCCCTTGGATCCAAACTCTTCATACTCTTCAAGATTGATTTTATTGAAAAACTAAACTTACTGAAAATTCTTTCTATTACAAAACTCATCCAGAAATACCACCAGCAATTTATTAATCGTCTCCCTTTTTACTTTAGACGAAGTGCGCCTGTTTTAGGATTGTTTAAACTAAAAATTATCTGACAGCATCACTCATTATGTTTCTTACGAACGAAGATACCGTTTAATCAATCAGTTGATTGTGAATCCGTTCAATTTTTTAACCGAGTGCCCGCCCAAGCCATTCAGGAAGGAAATGTGTTGGACTTAAGCAATTGGAATACCACGGTGATCGAAAAGAAACCAATGATTAACTGATTAGCAGAGAAAATTTTCTATTTTTACCAGAATTATTTTTAGAAAGATAAACCTCAACCTAGTCTGCAAAGAGAATATCATCTAATCATAAAAAAAGCCGTTCAAAAACAAGCAAGGCGTTTAACTGATGAAGATTCCAAAGTATTGAGCCTGAACGAAAGAGGGCGCTGTTCACAGGTATGACTAAGAAAATGTCATTGATAAACCAAGTTGATTGCTGAGACTGTTTACGGGATGATCCATGGCAAAGAAAGAAAAGTTTTTTGAGGAAACAAAGAATTAGGCTACGTAGACAAAGCCTCCTGCCCAAGTCGCTGGTAGCTGGGCAAAAATATTCAAACAAAAAATTCCGTTAGATAACGGCAATAGAATTAGCATCCCTTATCGAACTTTAATCGAAATCCAGAAGTTGTCGAATTCATAATAACCCTGATGAAACTACTTCTGTGATGATTAAAATATTGATAAAAATTAAAAACTTGTTTTAATAACTAATAGCAGATTTAGTCTTCCAATTGGCTCAGTGAAGCGATAAGAAACCTTCCTTAACATTGAGTATTGAAAAACTCACCGCTAAGGATGTGTTTTTCTAAGTATATCTTTTGTACTGTCTCTTTCAATATTCGTATTTAATTGGATTCCAGATAGTTCTTAGGTCCATACTTCACTGATGTATAAATAAAAAAAAACAACTATCGCTAAGGACTCATTAGTTTTAATCCTTGATTAAGCCGATACTTAGATTTAACTATCACTAATGAATCTAAATAAAACTGAACTCAGAATTTTTCAACTGTAAAAATCAAATCATAAGGAGGGTCATCGACATGAAAATGAATCACGAAGGACCTAATGACATTATATAACCTCATACTCCCTCATGTCTGGGCCCGTAAATGGGAAAGACCCTATTATCCATCAGCCCAAAAACAGCTTAGAAGATGGTGCTAATTTTTGATACCAAAAACATTTGGCAAAAACTTGAAGCTGACTTACGCCCACTAGCTTTAAGAGTTACTTACCCCTGATGTGACGGATTTTTAAACTAGAAATGAATTACTGGTACAATATTGAACCGTTCAATTGATTTCTGACGAAACACTACACGCATGATCTCACTTATCAAAGATTCTTGCGTTTTTGCAGGAGGCTGTTTCTGGTGTACGTGGTAGAGCCTTTTGGAAACTCTTAAGGGAAATTGTTTTCAGTCTTACTCTGTTACAAACGGCAGGAGGAAAATGTGGATACATCCACTTATACCAAGTGAAGCGGTCCGCATACTGGACAGTCGAAGCAGTTGAGATTATTTTTTGATACGAGAATCCAATTAAATATGAAGATTACTAGAAAACTTTATTGCAATTGACCGATCCACCGATGAGTTTGGTTCATTTCAAGATTCGGTGGCACGTCCAGTATCGTCCCCCGATTATTTTTTGTTTGAGAATGAGAAACAACAAACAATTGCTGAAAGTAAAACGCGGTTTAGTTAAATCAGATAAATACAAAAAACCAATCGTTACGGCTATTCCAACCAACAACAGAATTTTGGCCGCTTGAAAACTATCACCAACCACAATTTTATAAAAAAAAATCCCAGGTAACTATAAAAAAGATGAACGACACGCCAAAATTAATGGCCCTATCAACGTTTTAGAAATAAACATTAGAATGAACTAAACGCTTTTTTATACAAAGAGTCTTAACAGTAAGGGAAATCATTTAAAACTCATAAGGAAATGTAAACTATCGATTCTAATAAAATTGTGGAGGATATTTAATGGAAAGATCACTAAACGTGACAAAAACATTGGCCCACACACCAAAAATTTTCTTTTCGTATAAAACCACTAGAAAACTTATAAAAAAGGTCATTCTAATTATGGAACAACACATTACTGCTGCTTTGGCAAAGATTTGGGGAAAAAATCCTGGTAGAACGTACGTAACAGAAATAGGCTTGTTTTAACAGCATTAGAAGAAACCACAGAAAAAAAATTCGCTGAATGGGCTAAAAGGATAAGAAAAGTTGTCCACTCCTTTTTTTTTCTCTTTCCCTCAAAAGCAAACGGCATTATAACCTATGAACCGTATTAAATCATTGGTCCGTTAAATTATCCCTTTCCAATTTTGATTGAGCCTTTAATTGGACGCAATTTCTGCAGGAAATTAAACCATTATTTTAAAACCGTCGAAAAGAAAGTCATGAAAAAGCGCTGCTGTACATTTACCCCAGTGACACTGGAACTAGGGTGGAAAAAGTCCTACAACTGTCTACAGCGATCTGATATTCACATAGCTGCTAAAAGAAAATCTTTATGGGAAACACTTAATGCTGCACAGCTTGTGTGGCACCGGGATTATGTCCTATTTCCAGAAAGAACTCAAACAGCCTTTTATTGAGGAATGCAAAAAGTTATTCAACAGTTCTATGGAACCAATGTGGCAAAATAGCCCTGATTTCACAAGGATTGTTAATAAAAAAACACGCTACTCGCTTAAACACTATTCTAGAAGCCCTAAAGATGAATTTGTGTTTGGCGATACGTTGAATCTAGACATCCGATATATTGAGCCGACCTTCACTTGATTCGATTGGACCTCTCCTTTAAAGCATGAACTATTTGGTCCGCTACTTGCCCATTCATTAAGCTTTCATGACTTGGACAAACGATAGTGCAAATAAATAAAGCGGCTAAACCCTTGGCTTCTCAAATTTTTTCTAAAGATAAGACTTACAAAATAAAATTTATCCCTAAACCATTCCGGTTGTGTCACTATCAATAAATACGATTTTTCCACCTGGTATCGTCCTAATTTGGCCTTTTTGTTGGAGTCTTAAATTCTGGAACGGGCTCTTATGCACGGGAATACAGCTTCAACACTTTTTCACACGAGCGAAGCTCCTATCCTCTAAAAGATAGAAGCTCCTTTATTTCCCCACCTTAAACACTGACAGTAAATTAAAATGGATTCGTCGCTTTTTTATAAGTAGTTTTTGATCCGTGTTTGCTTTTTCATTTTTAACAAAAATGTAATGCGTTATACACCCTCATTCTAATAAAACTAGTTGTTTAGGATTTAAAATTGCTCCTTTTATGTTTTAATTGTTTAATCTTGTAGGCTCTATTAATAAATCCTCTATATATAAAAAGAAATACCCGACTTTTCTTTAAGAAAAAGTCGTATTTCTTATTCCTATACGTTAGCGTGACCTTTTAGAGGTTGGCAAAGCTTCACAACTTGCGTGCTTTTTATTTTTAACACTTGTAAATGGTTTTTTCAAAGTTATTACGACAAGTCACCTTAAATGTAATTTTTTTGAGAAAAACCAATGGTCTCTGTCGTTAGCAAACTTACTAACTGAATTCTTTTCAACAAATTCTTTAATCGTCGTCCCTATAGTTCCCATTGTTTAATTCATTCTTTACACCTCCACTTTTTATCACTAGACGAAAACCTCTTGGCATCGTTCTACATAAAAGTCATCATTACAACTCTATTTGTAACATGAGCGAACAATTTAAACAGGTAGACCCTAAACTCAAATCGCGTGCAATTTTTTCGAAGCAAGCTTTGTATTTTTTGTCCATCTCTCCAATGTATAAATGTACTTGTTATCATATAATTGCCTCCTTGGTACATTTTTTGTCGTAAAAACATTGTACCGTAAAGAGGCTTCAGAAGCGCCCTTTTCTTTACACCATTATATCGACTTTATCAAATAGAATGTATCAAACAAGAAAAAATTCCAAAAATGATGGATCCAGTCTCCCCTCATAGCCCTAGGTGTGTAATAGACTAATTCGGATGCACTATGAATTTGAAATTCAATTATTTGTAGATACCCTTGCTACTGAACATTAAAGATAATGAACTGGCTACTAAAGACACCCATACGTGACCATTTCCCTCTAATCGCTTCAGCCTTAAAAAGTAATCAGAAAAGATATAGAGTGCAGATAAAGCTTATGAGATTTAACTTTTACAATTCCCTCAAAATTTTTAGCCGATACTGTTTTACATACGTTTCCACTATCTTTGTTTTGAGAAAGTGTGGCTTATTTATTAGAATAACAGATAAAACTCTAGTTTCTATAAGTCAATTAGATCAAAACTAACTAACTTATTTTGAGAACATATGGGAGGATCAATCATGCCAAGTGAGTAAAGAGACTTGTTTATTGTCTTAAGGCTTTATACTAAGTAAGCGTTAACCTTAATTAATAACTGTAAAACAATCTGATTCCAATTATGAAAAGCCATTTGTGAAAGTACTCGAAACTGTAAAAAATATCCAACATTATTATCGTTTTTATCACCTATAACAAGTGAACCAAAGGAAAAATATTACTGTTCATGGTCTTGGAGGGTCTACTTTCTCATGGAGAAACACGTTCAAGACTTACAAGAGAAGGTTATCTCGTAAAACTGTTGATTTACCATGGATTCGGATATAGTGATAAAGGGCTCCAGGTATAGATCATAGTCAAGATGCTAGAAGTAAAATTCTATGAATTTATTGAACTACGATTTGTCTTTAGAAAAGAAGAGACTGAAAAAAATTTAGATTGACTTTAGTAGGACATTCCCTATGGGATGGTGGAACCGTTTCAGCTATGGCAAATGAGTCGATTCAGAAGAGACGGATAAGCTTATTTTAGTAATCAGGAAGCTCTAATTTTGTAACAACCCTTCGACAGTTCCAGATTTAATTTATTAATGCTCCAATTCAAAAGGGCCATAGATGTTGTGTACAGTAACTTCTGTACTCACCAGTGGAAGAATAGAAAAATTTTTTTTCCTCAGCATATGGTAGAGAAACCTTCTAAAAGAAGAAGTCGAAGGAATACCTTAACGCATTAACAACTGAGTGAAACTCCTAGTTTTTATACGCTTTCTTAAAACAGCTAAACTAGGAAACCGATGAGAAACTTAAAAATAATAACGTCCTATTCTTTTTATTGCCTGGAGAGAATGATACGTGGTTCCTAAAAGAACAATACGCAGAACTCAAAGAAATGATCCAAGAGTAAACAGTAGACGTATTAACGGGCAGCTCATTGTTCAAATTGGAACTCACCCGAAGAATTTAATAAAACAATATTAAACTTTATAATTTAAGAAAAAAATTCAGTTAAAAAATATAGATAAGACAGACAGGCAAACTATTTAAACCCGTCTGGTTCGACATTCACACGAATTAATTGGCGGAAGCATGTAACTATGTGTCCTTTTATTTTTTTAAGCTTAGTTTTTTTAACCAGTGGGATCAACATAAAGTTAAAACAAATTAGCGGAATTTATTAGATTATTTAATCATTACACTATCATAGCGACTTTTTTATTTAGGTTAAGAACGCCAATTAAAAATACGAAACAGAAACGGAAACGTTTTTTTTTGATTAAGGTTTAACAGTGGATTACACCTATCTCAATGAAAGATAACTGATTTTGATACAAAGGTTTTAATAACATTAGTCAAATTTCTATCGTTCCTCACATCATTAAAGCAAAGTGCAGCTGTCATAAAATTAGTAAAAGAAAGAATAATAACTGCTGGAAGATAAAAATCCAGAAAGAGATCTTTGTTACGTAAACCACCATATTAATAGTGAGAAACCGAGCAATGGTGCGCGTGCAAAAGAACCAAAAGATAGTCCCAGACAATTTCTGGTAAAGGCAACAAAAAGTAAGAAGGCTAGCGCAATAAAATACCTAAAGTGTAACGCGAAAAGAAGCTGTGCTAACTTTTTTTAAATCGCTCCGCGAAATAGTAACTCTAAATAAAGGCCGATCATAAACATGGACAAAAAGCGTTACCACTAGCCAAATAGTATTCAACGATAGAAGAAACATTTTTCTGGAATAGTAACGTTTAATACTGAGTAGAATCATAATATATAACGTTGTAAAAGTTGGTGAACGAAATTGGGAAAACAACTTCCTTTGTCCCTCTTTTGTACCGCGATTTTGGCCGGTTATTTTGGTCCTGCTAACATAGAGTCCCCCCAAAAAACATCACGCGTTTCCGGTATCAAAACCTTCCAATAAAAGGATAGCTTCTGGAAAGAACCCTTGTAACAAATGAATCGTGAAATTCCGCCATATTATACCCAAGCTTGACTGAAGATCATCAATGCTTGTATCGCCGTTTTTTTCTTTTGCGCAAATAAATCCTCCTCCGATAGCAATCAAAAATATGGTTAATAATCCAACGAATATCCATACATGAGTAAAATACTAATTAATTTCACCCGAATTAAAACGATATAAATCGTGTGCCCGGCAAAGTTTTACATTTAAAATGATTTTGGAAACTGGTACCTCCGTCTTTTACTTCTAATATTCTTATTACCAACTTGTAAAAAGGTAATAAGCTGCTAGAATACCAAAATACAAAACTAATAGCCTTGTGTAAGTTACAGCACCCACTAATAATTTCCCTCCTTTATTTTCTGAAATCGTAAAAATTTGGAATCCTGTCCTTAAAAAATCAATTGACCCTTTCTGTCTTTTCACCCACTCCACTTCACACGTTTTCTTTACCTCAAGTTTCGCAGCTTTTAAATCTAATCCTACTCATTTTATCTTACAATATCTAACTAAATTCTCCTTTTTTGGGGCTCGAAAACTTTCAAGATATTTTTCACGTAAAGTCTATCGTCCTGGCTCCTACCCCATACTTACTGGTAAAGCTACTATAGCTACTTTTTTTCAAAAATTATTAATTCTAAGTATATGCACAATGATTGCCTAATCTATTTAAATTACTCTTTCACGTTACGTTTTAAAATCAAATGACCTTGGAAACTTACTTTAATTGGCATTACCTGAATTTATTTGAATTCAATAGTTTAATTTACTTAAGCAACCAGAAAGAGCCCTATAAAAAATTTTCACTGATCAAAAAAGTGACATTCAAATTTTTGATACGTCTTAGCACCAGCTATAAAAAATCATTTTCTTTATTTTTATGACAACCAAAGGAAAATCAAAAAAAGGAAAAGTAAAAAAACTTTACCCCTATTCAAATTAATTGTTAGAATGACTTTATTGAATTGTCTTAAACGGAAAGTCATCTCGTTTTGGCCGCTATTTAATGACCTATAAAAAAAAATAATCAGATTACAGCAGCAAAAGCTCCTTCACTTAAAAGCAATTGTGTCCCTAACAAAATCCTGAAATGACGTGTTCCTGACTAGTCAACAATATGTTATGTTACGTATCAGCCAATTCATCGCATGACAAGAATGATGGTAGATATACTTTATAAATAAAAAACACAGGAAAGGATGATACCAAAATGTCAAAAAAACCTAAGTGGCGTAATGGTCCCTATTCGGTGCCCACAGGTGAACTAACTAGCCGCATGTTATTCCCTGCTTTAACCAAACCAATTTATCAACGGGGATTACTTCAAGAAAACTTCGCCCTAAATAGCGTCCGCACGTACAAAATGGCGATGAAGAGTCCAAGAATATGTAATGAGAATCCTGTTGAGAACGGACCGACTTGAAAGCTCGCGCAACATTCCTAGAACGTTGTCGTTACTTGACTACAGACATACCAATCTTGAAGACTTAAAAGAGCTAACGAAATAAAAAAATAGAAATTCTATCGAAAGATTGAACCACCTGAGGGAAGTAATACCTATATTACTCCATCGCACCTGAAACTATATATGAAACGACAACAAATATTAAAGAAGCAACAAATCAACTGAATTTAAAAAAGAAATCATCGAGTGAATCAAGAAAAGCCATGGGAACAGTTTAGAGACTGCAAAAAGAAATACCATCAACTATTTTTGGAATGTTCAGAAAAACATTATTTCATGATCATTTCCTGATGGAATTCATCCAAACATCTTGGCTGTACGGTTTTCAATCCCCTTATTGAAGGGAATTGGAACAATCAGTTCACGAAAATATCGATTTCTCTTCCAGAAAACTTATCTAATTGGGACACGAGGCAGTTACTATGAATAAGCTGGGGTATGCAGATATGTTCCAGAACCATTATTGCAAATCTTGTCCTTAGTAGCTATGGAGTTGCCGGAATGATTAACAACCGAGTGATTCATGCCAAATAAATTAAGGTTTTGCAGAACAACCAACATTTAGCAAGAAACGTCGAAAAAAAGTCGTTCGCGGCAATACAAAGCGGACAGCGAAGGAAAGTTCCGATTATCGCAATGAAGAAGATGTGCCACCGACAGCAACACGATACGTATGTAGCATAGAGCTTACTATTATGTACCCCGTGAAGGCGTCCCAATCTCTACTTGCGGACAGGAAAAGCTTTTAATAGAAGACAACACCGCAATCGATATTTATTGCAAGCCACCGATGCAATTGATTCCCGATGCCACACGTCAACCTTTTATGGCCGAAACCTGCCACCAAGGTTGTCCTAATCTTAAATCAGAAAATGCCACAAATAATAAATATGAAACACTGACTACCTGTGTATCGTCCTGATAAAGAGACATTCGAAAAATAAATACATTGCTTACCCATATGAAAAATATGATCAATGAATGCTTTAGGAGTTCCGAACCAATTCCACTTTTGAAAGAAATCAAAAGAAGCAGTGGCCGCAATCACGGATAGCATTCTCTCCGTTGGGAGAAATGCCAGAGCAACTTTCCCAAATTATCGACAAATACATTGGTCCTTTGAAGCCGAAGATTACTGACTAAGAATAACCATGTATGGATAGAAGCGTATCTTAAAAGAATTTAAATTCATCAGTCGTTCAAATTCTGAAAATGGAGGAGTTATGTCATTAATTTGGAAAGATTTCATTTTACGATCACTAGCATCAATTACGGACATTACCTTTATCAAGCTTTGGTGCTTGCTTCTTAGCGAGCAATGATAATGGTTAGATCCATTACTGCAATAAACAGAGGTGCCTCTCTTGTATAGGATTTAGTTTAGGAAACTATCAGCTCGGTCTAATATCTATCCATCTATGATCGTATTTTTCATGAAAACGAATCACTGATTTGGATGGGGAAACCATCTTAATAACATGGTTTTTGGTGGGATCCAAGAAGGTTTTTTTCGTAAACTTTGTGAACCTTCTTTAACATAAGAGGAAATAAATTTATAGTCCGTCTCATCATTAAACGTTAGCCATCAATGATTTTCACTTCGTGTAAGCGTATACATGGATACAAGTTGGCGTTTCCGCTTATGATGCGATACCACCATCATAATTATCGCAACAGAATTGGAAGTACCCCTGTTAGAGTAGGGCAGGACCTTCTCGTAGTCCTAGAGCCTACTTACTTGCTGGACCCAGTCGGAATCTCCCATCTATTAAACACTGGTTTCCTTCGCCCGGACCACTTATTTCTTTCTTTTCCAAAAGGGGTCTCAACCGAAATTATAGGAAAGCTAGAAAAAAAAATCTTAACTATCTAATCCGGAGCATAATTTAACCTCTGCAAGTTATACGGTTATTTTTGTATAACTTGCAGGGGTCTAAAAATGATAATATAAGGGGTCCTTTTTTAAATTTAGAACATACCCAGGAAAACTCCTATTTAAACTATTACCTAGATATATTTACATTTCCACCACCATTGATAAAATAATTTCTTATCCATTAACTGTATTAATTCTCTACTCCTGCTTCAAGTATCCGTTCCTACAAAAATATCCTGCAGGAAATCTCTTGGTTTTTTTAAGAGCTATATACCGTCTAATTTAATTTCTAAATGCTGTAATTTAAGTCGCTATATTTTCGCTAACTATTCTTTTAACTCTAAATCTTTTTGTTTCTTTTACATCTGTACTCAAAGTAATTTAATTCTGATTCAAAGCTATTCACTCATTTCTTGTTCTTGACCTTCGGCGTATTAAAATTATCTAATTGAGTTTGTTATAACTATAAGATATCTCAGGTTAACAAAAAACTCTTCACTTTAACTACACTCTAAAAAAAAAAATAGTGCAGTAACGCAAAAAGCTAAGTTTTTAAATTCTATTATTGGATACTTTTTTTTCAATGATTCAAAGAATGTTTTTTCATAACTTGAAACATAGTCTGTTCCAGCATCTTGTTCTTTTGTGAGACACCTGCAGCTGGATCAAAACGGCTAACTCTAGGTGGGCTTCGCTTGCTAACGTTTCTGCTATTTTGAAGAAGCATTACTCAAAATAAATGTAGCGAACATTATTTTTTCAAGCAATTTTGATAATCACGCTTAATTTAGCTGGGCCTTTAGTGTTCCTAACCAGGTGGATAACCAGATATTGAAATTTGAGTTAAATTATACCGTTCAGCCAATAAGCAAAAAGCAAGCATGCTGTTTGTAATTAAACTCCTATTCTCAGCATTTTTCAAAAAGTGCTTAAAACTCTGACTAAATTCATTAATTTTTGATTTACTCTGAAAGCATTTTCTTATGATGACAGCATTCTCTTCAATCTGCTTTTGCCAATCCTGTTTGGATATTGTTTATTCACTGTGCTAAGCTGGACAGCCATACATGAGACTATAGCATGCCTCGTGTTCTTCTTCACATGTTTCGTTTCCTTCTTCAGCATGCTTCCGTTCGCTCTTCAAGCATGCTCCTCAATTTCTGTGTTTTTTATAAATTCATCCTTCACTTGCATTTATAAACGGTTCCCTTTTTTTGTATCAATCGCTCAGTTACTAGTACCCAAGTTTCCATTTCTTCACTATTATAATAAAACATCGCCTCTGAATAAGCAGCAAAACCAACTTTTTCGCTCGGCTTCAAAACCATGTGCTCTGTCCCGCTGGAATCAACATTGAAACTTCTGCAATTATCTTGTAACAATATTTTTTGTAAACTTCAATACATTGGAATTAAAAGTTGTCACACACCTTTTTAATTTTGTTTTTTCTTCATATTCAATTTTCTTCTACTTCAGATCTGTATTTCCACAGCACTTAGTAAAAGGAACATGCTATTCTAATTACCGGTATGAATAATCGGTTATTTTTTTCATCGTATTCTTCAACTCCTATTGTTTTTATGTAGAGGATTATAATAAACTATTCTCTAGATTTTAACCCTGTTACATTTTGTGAATTTTCCTTATTTAATATACATAGCACGTCTTTAATGAACATCGATTATTAAATAAATAAAACATAGAAAAAATTTATTCTCAATTCTTTTTTTTTCAAAAAGTTTTTTTACTACATTTAAAATATTATTTACTATTGCTTTTATGGTAAGGTTAGTATAAATAAAACAATTTGATTCATTTTTTAGCAGCCGAATAACTACTGTCTAATAGAAAAATAAAAAAATTTAACTTTCAGTGAGTACTTATCTCTGAATCTGGGCGAGGGTATCTTTTAATTTAGTCTAACCTTTATCTATCCCTTTTTTTCTTTCTTTTTACATCTAGGATAAAAATTTTAAAGCACGTTTCTTGTTTTTATATTTGACTTTCATTCTTCGTCTAGCACTTGAAACTCTTTGCTTTCAGCATCTCATCCGCCTCCTCAATTACTAATTTTTTTATTAGCTACTATTTTTGATTAATTTAACCATTATTTCTCGATAGTTTTTATGAAGTAAATCACTTTTTGTTTGAAATGATCGGTTTAAAAATAACAGGCTAATCGTTTTGCACAATAAAGACTAGGGAAGAATTTTTTGTTTATCACCCCAAAACAAACCAGCTCCGTTTTAAAAGCCCTAATTACACCTTGAAAGGATCACTTGCTCTTTTCAACTCGGCCTCTTTGAAGAATACTTTATAGCACATACAGAATTATTACATCACGTCATAATTATTTTTTCACCTCATATACCTAGTTACACCTTACCAAGAGACCTCGTTTTCATATAAAATGAATGTAGTTATATTCTAAATGTGGTGGTACTTTTCTCTAATTTTCTGAAAATCTCCGACATTTTCCATTGTTAACATAAAACAAGTTTCCAATAAAACACATAAATTGAACATCTCTAGTCAATATTTGAGTTAATTTTCAAACTATTTAAAAAGTGTCTCTCAACTAATTCCATTTTTGAAAACCTAGTCATTTATGACTAAAACACCTACTTTGAATCTACTGCCTTCTTCAAATTGTGAAAAGCTACTATAAAGTATTTTGGCAACCAAACCAACTGAGAAGAAACACTTTTAAGATAAAAAGGACTCTGTACAAACGCGGTAGTATAACATAAGTTGAGCCATTCAGAAGCAGGGATTTATTTAAACTAAGTTTGTTTTAGATAACAATGCTATCAAGTAGATTTGTTCCTGCTTTACATTACAATTGCACTGCACCTATCACAAAAATCAATCCTCATACTACAACATAAGCAACCATTATTCATGCTGGAATATTTCCTCTGTTTAATATCTTATAAACAAAAGTTATGATCTATCCACATCTAAAAACCCTCGGATATTATGCTACAAAGAACTTTCGTATTCATAATGACTTTCCTAACAAAGACGACTATCGTTACCAACTGGCTTTTTCACCACCAGAATACAGTCCAGCATGAGCTAAAATTCTGAACGTAATTCTTGACACACAAACTTACATCATATAACCTCTTGGCCGTCTCTACAGCATCAACGTGATGCAAACGGTTGAGAAGCATCAACGAGCCTGAGTTTTCGTAAAAGCGCATAATCACCACTGCTTTTAATCCTTTCGAATAGCAGCATATTTTTGCAACAGTTGCTTGTTGGCGTTGTGTTTTCAATTTTTTATCTTTTTTTGCCTATAATAAATTCCTCATTTCCATAATTTCTAAAACGTACGATTACGTTTTGCCATAAACCTATTTATCTAACATCGAAGTTGACCTAATTTGTCAACTATTGTGGGAAAAAAAATTAACAACCGTAAAAGCTTCATAGTTAAATATAAAAGTTAAGCTTTTTTTAACGCAAACTTTAAGTGGAAATCAAAAGTAAGGTAGCCTAAACAAGAAGCGAGAAAAATGTGTTGCTTTGTTAAAAATAGTAGATTTTTTAAAAAAACACTTAAATGGAATAATAAGGTTTTTTTTAAGGACGAAGCTTTTAATTTTTTATATACCCTACTTCCCTCCCTCTCATCGCTAATATCAATTTTAAAAATAGACTTACGATATAATTAACATTAGTTAGCAAATGAAAGGTTGCCCAACCTCTAAATACTACAAAATTAAAAAATTGTTTTGCAAAAATTTAGAAGTTCATTATAATAATTTAACGCCCGTCAGTAAAATTTCTATACGTTTGCGCGGAAAGGATTGAGTCAATAAAGAATTTTCGGCAACTTACTTTGACTCCTGAAAAAAATTTCCTAACGAGTACTGTCCGAACCTATCGTAGAAAAATAAGAGTCAGTTATGATTTACCTTCCTTATAGCACGCAAGTTTGTCCTTATCGGAAGATAACTTCAATTCATCTTAAGAAATAACAATCGTTGGGGCATAAGACATCAGCTCACACCACTCTAAAACTGAAGGGAACTATATCCAACGAATGGTTAACGCTGATAAAAAGCTTGAAAAATACGATACCCACACCGACTCTAAAAAAATGGGAAATTGCTTCAATTAAGACGGTTGTACATATTAAACCTTATATTGCACATATTAAAAAACACAAGGAAAGAAACGTTGGTTTTAACCGTGTCTTATCTCTTGTGTTTATTATTAATTTTTTAATGCCCTAAGCCCTACTTTAAAATGAACTTGTTAACGGAACTGAATTGTTCTAAGAAATTTAACTAATAATTCTAACCCGAAGGTTTACCGTATCTGCATCTTTTTGGGGGGATAGAATAAAATATCTAAACTTTTTTTTATCGGGTTTTTTATTAACCACGTTAGACCTTTTTTCTTGCCTGCTCATATTCTTCAAATAACGATATCAAAATTATTTTCACCCCAAAGAGTAACAATAATTCTAATAATCTCCCAAGGTTTATTTGTGTGAAAGTGTAACTTTTATTAAAATCAGAGTCGTCCAACAAAAGTAAGCAAACACCTTCAAAATTATAATTTAATATGAGTTTTAATACTCTCTTCAGATAATATCTGCCCTTCTATTATCCAGCAATTGGTGTACGAACTAAACCTATAATTCAACTATTCCCACATTTCTTAACATTAACATTTTTTCCAGAAATAAAATTAAGTACGTATAAATATACAGTATGATTTAGAAAATTGCTAACTCTTAAAAGGTACCAGCATTTATGATCATTAAAAAATATACTCTCTTCTATCTACAACGAGAGTATTACCCCCTTGTTTGTTAAGATAGACCTTTAAAGGAGGAAAGCAATTTGAATGCCTTTTATTAGTGCTTATTTGAAGGAATGCTTGAAGTAACCCGCGCTACCCTATAATTCAAACCCAAATTGAAGGCAATACCCAAATTTCTTTACCTGCTACGTTTATATTATAAACAGAGATTACTGACAATTTCAGGCACAACAGTACAAGAGAATCTTCACGAGATTGGAAACA
>Ga0163217_1057948_pt1 | contig 18326 bp, 17 predicted proteins | sample SynspAceP_FD_185933 | JGI IMG/M metagenome (GOLD analysis project Ga0163217, IMG submission 185933) | Saline lake microbial communities from Ace Lake in Antarctica - Synechococcus sp. Ace-P (PacBio error correction) | ecosystem: Environmental > Aquatic > Non-marine Saline and Alkaline > Saline ...
AAGAGATGAGATATCGTCCAAATGTGCTGCCATCATCGCGTCTCGGATCATCTTGAGGATCAGGTAAAAACGCCACTTTTGTAGCGCTTTCAATCAGCGCCGCAAATGCTGTTGATCCTGCTCTATAACAGCCTCGGCTCAAATGAGCCCTCGAACGTCCTCTAAGCGCTTTTTTCGAAAAAATCGTACGCTTATGTTGCTTATATTCCATTGGAATATTTTTTGCCTGACTGAGAAATCGTGCCTAATATGTCCAAAATAAACCTAAAATACGATGAAAGTTGCAAAGCCATCGCAGGGTAGTTTTTGCAAGCGGGCATTGCCCTGAATCTTTTTTGTCAGCTTTCTAAATAAGTGAACCGGTTACAATAAAGACCTAAGTAGCATAAATAACAAAAAGCAACGAACAATATGTTCCAAGCATTTGAAATGGATAAAACCAAAACTAATCCAATAATCCTACGTCCCGCCAATCCAGGAATTCATGGCAGGAGAAAAGCATATAATCCATTTGTTGTTGTCGCCTCCGATCAGGATAGTCATTTTTGCCAGCGTGGAGATTGTCGTGTTCTGGATTGCGATCAGGTATTCTGATTGGTGTCTCTTTTTGGTGAGACTGTGTAACTTGCCGAGTGGGGGTCGATTACGAGTAGCAAGTATTTGTTTCCTGGGTGTACAGATGACAAACAAATCATCAGCTCCCACCGCTGACAATATGCGCAAAGTCCCTTTGAAGGCCTCACGTCCATAAAGCAAGGCTTCTTGGCGGTAGCAAAGATTCCTTCCAAACTCCCATGAGAAGGGTTCGATTCCAAAGTCCAAAAACATTGTCGAGTAAGCAGTCAGGCAGCGTCTCAAATGGGAATCCATCAGAAGTGTAAGAATCCCGCTTTGAGCTCAAGCCAGAGAAGCCGATGCCGCGACGAGTCGTTTTCCTCTTGACTTCGAACGGGCTCTGGTCATCCTTACTGATGCCCAAGGATTCCCGTATATCAGGAATACAGTCAGAGTCGGTCGTAGTAGGATTGACATCGTGCTTTTGCTAGCCTTTGGATTCCCTAATCGTCAAGAGCAAATGTCTTCGAAGTAACAGAGCTGGGAGTATATTACAGTCCACCGACGAGCCAGTGTAGATTCCATAACTTTTTCAAGCAGAGTCTTTTAGGTCCGATGCGGTCGAGCGTATCGTTTACCAATATCACATTCATCCAAACAAAGGATAATCCTTGCTCAGAAATTTGTGGATAGAACTTTAAGATTCTGGAATCACTTTGTGTGTTCAGCAATCTAATCACGTGTGCACACGCTCAGAAGAACTCTTAACGACTAGCGGTTAGTTGCCTGTGTTTCCTGCTAAAAGGCAAGTTCTACCGAAGATGATCAACAGGTATAGCCACCTTGAATAAACTGACTTGCCCGATACCGAAAAATAACCAAGGTAAAAAATAGGCCATAGGTCATATTGCTGGGCAAATATAAAACAAATCAAGCATTCGTGTTAAGAATAAGGGTATTATTTGGTAGCCTTTAGGACAGAATAGATAAATGTCCAAAAATATTAGCCAAGGTATGAATTTTTACGGCTTATCCCAAAACAGATCACAATCCCAAGGCAAGGAGCAGGAGTAGTAACACTGAGTCACGGTCGAAATCAAACCCTAATTCTTATGCCTTGCGAACAGCAGGCTTCTTTGAAGCGCAGTCGCGCATGCACGAGAGTTGGATCAGACCATCGAAAGCTCAAATTTATTCCTTGAAATACCTATCATCTATAGAACGCAGAAATTGGAATATTCTCGACGAAGCACAACTGGACGCGGACTTCAAACCAGAATGCTCAATGGCGCTGAGCGAAAAGAACCGAATGCTCTTGACGAGATATAGTGGCCATAAGCCAAGTAATTAGCAACTTAGCGGAAACTTACGAAGATAAGAGAAAGAATTGTGGGTGAGAATGTATAAAATCTCAATTAGTAAAGATACGGACTAGGCAGAGAGAGAGCCAGAGTCACCCCAAGCCGACACCACGAAACATAGTGAGTGGGGAGAGATTGACGCGAGCCCAGAGGATGAGCGCGACGAACCAATTTTGCGGCGCGAGAGAGGCTGAATACATAGGCGTTGGAACAATGCACTCCTTGACCAGCCGAATACGGTATGGCACGAAACTCCATGGAAATGACCCATCCGCTGCGTTGCAAGCGTGAGCATCAATCGCTTGACTGAGACTTCGGAAGATATGGCACACACCAGACTACTCGGTTTCCGATTGTCCAAAGGATGCATGATAAATAAGAGCTGGAGCAGTTCATCCTGCTGATTATCGCTCCTGGCGAGACGAGAAGGAATACGAATCGACGTCTTCGTAGCACCTTGCGGAAATGATATGAAGATGACTGAATTAGTAAACTTCGATATTTGCCGAAAGACAAACACGCTATCTGAGTGGGTTGGGTAAACCAGCAAATACCTGCTCGAGTGACGCCCTATGCGTACGATATGTTATGAACTGTGTAGCAACGCAGAAATGCGAGGAATGAATGCTTTTCACCCAGAAGGATTTATAATATTCGAAACGAAAAGTGAAGATGCTTACAGGAATGCGAAACCCACAGCTATCGGCGCGGCTGTAGATAAAGAATCAACCGTAGAAGTGCTCTCTCAGTAGAGGCTACCTCGCGTCATGCTGCGACACTGCAATATCAAGCAAATGATACGATACAGCTAAGAGCAACGATTGTAAATGAGCGTGACACCATTAATCGAATCGTTATTAGGTGATCTATTTAATCGGTGTTTAGTTCGGTGTGTTGAGCAAGCGCAGCGGGTGGACACAAGCGCGTGGCAGAGCGGATTTTAGCGCGTTTGGTTAAAAGTATCGACAGTCATGAAATAATACGTAGCAGTGACAACTAGATTAGATAAGCGGATATAGAAAAGTCTCGACAAACGCTGAGATCATGTAAGAGACTGAGATTGCTCCTCTGAAAGTACTATAGCTTTGTAGTGGTCATTGCGATTCTTGATGTTATTTTGTTTAGATTTTCTGAAAGAAACGATACCTACTTCGAAACGTAGTCCTTCTCCGTGAGATCTTAAATACTTGGTAACTATCGGCTGTTAAATTTAATAATCTATTGACTCCTATTTACGTGTATTTCACTCTGTTATTTTACGTACTTCCAAATTGGCGGAAGAACTGAGATCATCCTGCAAATTCGAGTTATTGGTGAGTTTTCCGAGAATGCCTTCCGTCCTTTTGATTTCGCAGCAGCGATGATCGGGAGTTAGCTTCTCCGTAGGAATTGGCTGGCTTCTGTGCCGTGCGAATGACTGCTGGACGTGACTAAATTCTCGGTTGTATCCTATCGATACAGGAGCGGCACAAGTGACCTAAAATTTCAAATCAAAGTGGGGTCCGAAACTCGTATGTCCTACTTGATAGGTTTCTAACAAAACTGGCTATAGGTTATAATTAAACCTGGAATACAATGTCGTTTGAGAGAGCTATATAGCCAAGCTTCCTTGCTGACGGAATCGAGTGGGACCACTGCCAAAAATGTATGGTACGCTTCGTATTGGAGACTGCCGAATTGAAATGAGCGGAGAAACTATACGTAAAGTGAAAACTAGATACAGCTTGCATTACGCCTGAGGAATTGATCTTCCAAAAAATCAACCATGAAAACGCTAAAACTCAGAGCTCAAGTAAACAGATCGAATCTGGAAACCGGGTGCGACAAATGTCATTTCTATACAAGATGAAGCGGATGGTCGTTTGTATGTTTAATTTCGTCTACCATACATTTCGCAGCAAGAATGTTGACTTTAATAGAGTGATCATGTCGTCGCGCAAAACTCGTGGGGCTCAGGATTTTCAGATCGCAAATGGATTCCATTGGCCTTTGTGTAACAACACCCTATTTTACCTCCGAGACATTGCGGAGAATGGACCGGTATCCCCATACTTGCGTCTGCTCACCGAATATAGTTTTGCTGTCACGGCTATTCCTCCTACAAAACCGTCCCCTCGCCTAGAATAAACGCATAACAATGAAGATTCTAGATAAAACGATCATTAAGGATTTTTGAAGACCTACTTTTTTTTTAGTGCGTCAGGCTGATTCTGATTGTATTGTTTTAGATTTTACTGGAAAAGAACGATACCTACATTCGAACGATGTCCCTTCCCCGTGAGTATTTTAAATACATGGGTAATCTAACGGCCTTTGATTTAAATAATCTATTGACTCCATTAAACGTATTCATCTCGGTTATTTTTATACTTCCAAAATGGGCCGGAAAACTGAGATCATCGCAAATTCTGAGTAGGGGCTGAGTTTTCCGAGAATGCCCGTCCCTTTATTTGCACAGCGATGATCGGTGGAGTTAGCTCCGAATGAATGCTGGTTTTTGCGTTGCGAACGGCGGGAAGTGACTTAAATTCCGGTTCGACTAAATCTGATAAAGAGCGGCATCAAGGAGCCTAAAATTCACTCAACAGTGGGGCCTGACCGTATGCTACTTGAGTAGGTTCTACAAAACTGGCTATATCGGGTATAATTTTAAACCTGGAAACAATTCGTGATGACAGAGTTAATAGCCAACCTTTTCCTCGATCGGTGATGGGACACCTGCCAAAAATTAGGACGCTTCGTATGTGGAGACGCGCGAAATTGAATTAGCGGGGAGAAAACTTATACGGTAGGTGGAAAATCTAATAAAAGCTGTCCATTACGCCTGAGGAATTTTGATCTTCCAAAAAATCACCATGAAACGCGAAAACTTCCAGAGCTCAGTAAAACAGATACGAATCTGGCAAAGACCGGGTCGACAATGTCAGTTATAAAGATTGAGCGTAAAAGTGCGTTTTATGTCACCATTTGCAAGCAATGATTTGACCTTTAATAGGAGTGATCTATGTCCCGGCGCGCAAAAAACTCGTGGTGGCTGCAGGATTTCAGAATCGCAATGGGATTCATTGGCCTTGTGTACATCATCCTATATTTTAACTCTCGAGGACATGTGAGAATGGAGCCTGAATATCCCATAACTGCAGCCTGCTACCGACAATATTTTTGCTGTTAACGGGCTTTATGTCTCTACAAAACTGTCCCTCGCAAATGAACGCACGATAGGACTACTAAAGCTTCATTCATAGTGCTGATCTGGGATTCACCGCAATTTTTGGTTTGGTTGATCATTTGCCTGGCAATACGAATTGGTTTTTTATCGGACCTGATTGCTTCGGTGGCGTCCCGCTGGATATTCACTAGAAAAAAGTCTTTGATTCCATTTCAGCCAATGAAAACATTGGCGTTGCTCGTGATTGCCTGCCATTGGGATCTGTTTTTTGGTCGCTCGGGTTTCTACGGCCTCAAGTTTGCTGGCAAGGGAATGGCCACACTTCACTTTGACTGCATGTTGCCACCGATCTTTAATTCGCAAGCTAAGATCAAATGGATGAAGTCTTGCCTGGTTAAATGGTGACTCTGGCTTCCTGGTGATATTATTCGAGACTGGCTACTGGCTTGGAAATAAGTAATGGCTTTGGCGCGGCTTCCTTGCTGCAGTTTTTCGTCTTGAATAGCCTGGCTAAGCCCAAAAACATAAGCCCTAATCACATACTTTTATGAGATGGGGAAGCCCCCTGTCTTTTTCCCTGTTGTTTATGCCTGTGGTATTCTTAATTATTGCTAGGATGGGCTCAAATGAAATTGGGAAGGATACGATTGTTTTGGCTTTATTCGGCTGAGGAGTTTGTACCGTTTATCTTTTTCCTGTTTCCAGTAGAACGATGAAACGAACTTTCCGTTTTCAATCAATTTGGAAACTATAAATCTGGACCTGGTGTAATGGGAATAGTCTCGGCGTCTTGTTTTTGGAGAAAGTGAAAAAAGACCCCTCAGTTTTAATATCGGCAACAGCGATATACTGGGTTTCAGTACTTACCTATCCGTTTTTTGAATTTTGAATAAAACGGCGAAGACAGTGAGGGACTTTGGGTGATTTTAATCTGATACTCCAAATCATCTAGAATTAAAAATTTAGGTTCCGCATTCAAACAGGTTTTGAATAAAAGAATAGAATTCTATTTAAGAAAAAAAGTTTGAACGATTAAATTGGTATTTAAATTTTTTTTTGATTATTGTTGTGACTTAACTCTTAACTCATAACAAACATGAAACTTTTAAAAACAAATTTATGGCAATCAAAGAATATTCTCTCTCTCTCTCTCTCTCCTCCTGATTTTTGCTGAATTATTCTGCCAAGAAATCCCTGATGCTAGTCAGGCAATGGATGACGCAAGTGAAGAACTCTCGTGTCAAGAGCCTGATTAATGAATCAAAAATTTAAAAGTACTTGACCCTTTTCATGGGGCAAGTGGTGTCAGAATCCCAATGCAAGAGCAATTATTGGATTTTCGAATTGAGGGCAATCAAAGGTAGAAATATTCCATCGACTTGGCACATCTTTTTGAATCAGTGAGTTGACACCTTTTGCAAACAAAGAAATGCTGCTGCTATAATTGATGTCATTTTACAAGTCTAAGGTGCGGCAGAAAGTTTCTTCTGAAGTGAATTTATTTCACTGTGAAGAGCTCATGAACTTTATTAGGAAAAATGAAAATTGGTATTAATGCACCCGTATTTAGCCAATAAACTTCGAAAGAACTTCCTATGAACTGCCAGTATGCTGGTGACTGCAAAGAAATTTGGAGGACTCGGAAACTTGGCAAAGACAAGACATTGGAAAGGGCGAAAACAAAAGCCAGAGTCATTATCTGACTAAGCAAATGAATGTCCTAAGTGATAATCAGGAGATCTTGTAAAGTGACGAATATCGAAAAAGAACCCTACTAGTTTTAGCGGTAAGTTTGAATTAAGAGTGAAAGTGAAAAAAAGCAAAAAGGACTTCCAACTTCACAGGAAAAAAGTTTGCATTCAAAATTTTGTCCACTTCTGCCAATGGTCAGGATTTTGAATCAAAATAGCGTTGTTCGTATTCTAACTGCCCAATTGAAGGCTTGCAAGTTCAATAGGCCAATGGCTATCCGATCAACTCACTTAATATGAAAGTACTGTAACAAATCATGAGGTAAATGACAGTAACCACCATTATTAACAGCCTGGAGATAAAAAGAAGTGATGCAACAGGTAATTGGAGGACTTTCAAACCTCTCATTTCTAATAAATAACTGGGTTGATAGCAAGTTGATATGAAATACTTTCCTTAATAAAAGACCAGGAAACTTCGATGAAGTTCAAGGTAAGTGTTAAGTGAAAACAATTTCTCAGGTCAAACAGAAACTCATATTTGCGACTGTAGGAAATGTTGCAGTATTATCACAAATACATTCGCTCAACCTTTAATAAAATGCGGATACCATAAATAAACCCCATAGTGATAGGGGTGGACAAAGGTCCTATCTAGGAGTGATTAATGGAGTTGGAAGAGATTCGGGAAATTGAAATTTTATTAGTGCCAGAAAATTCAATTGTGATGATAATCTCAAATATCCGTTTTTGACAGTCTATATTTATGGTTTCTTTCTACGCTTCGGAATCGAAAAGATCATATAATGCGTAGGAGGTAATAGTAAGACAAACAAATATGACATAACAACAACCCAAATCAAGTTTGTGGATATAGGGGCTTCAGCATTCAAAAATCCTACCAAAAAGCCAAAATCAATTCATTGAATAATTCATAGCTTATTTTTTTTTTGATCTAGGATATGTGAGCTCATGTATTATAGAATCCTAATTTTAATAGTTATTAAAGGTTAAAGGTTATTATAAGTCCTGTCTAATATTATGTATGTAAAGAACTTTTCCGTCTTGGTGTAAGATTTTATTTTCCTGGGGCCTGAATACCGCATTTAGATACAGTCTATTGACTGGAATGGATTACAAGGGCTCTCTCGAGTTATTTTAAAGCAGATGGTTCCCTGTGAGGATATTTCAAATTCCTTTTTAATCACCTATGACTTATGATTACCTTACAGATAGGTTTTGGAGAATAGTATGGAAATAACCTTTTCCCGATTCTAAAAATTAGCCCGTAAAGGTAGTCCAAGAAAAATTTGGCTAACCTTTTTTACTTTTAGCAGAAGTAAAACTATTGGAAATAAAAGACGAAAAGCCTGTAAGGACTTGGGGATGATTTTTTTAAAGCGTATAATATCAGTCCAATAGTTGCCAAGCGCCTGCTCAATTCGGACTCATTCAGTTCTCCATTTTGTCAATACAGCGGGTTTTTGAACAGAACCGATTGGAAAATCAATTAATCCGAATCAGGATTCAAAACCGTTTTTTTTCGAGACCGGTTCCAAAATCGGGTTCCTTGATATGATTTGAAGTTAAAGGGCGATGATTAACCACTCTCAAAAAACTTTATTCATCAGATTACCACTCAGAATACTGATGGCTTCTTCCGGATTGTTCAACCTTCAGTTGGTAAGGTCGACATACCAAAATCCACCTGCTTCATCCTCAAGCTGAGTAGGTAGTCTTCCATTCCTTCCTTTCGGCAGCGAAATCATGTCAGAATCGTTATCTGCTTTGACGATAAGATGACATATCCTGCACGCTTGAGATGATCAAGAAAAGACGAAAGGCTTGCTTCACTCACTGTTTTTTTGGAGCTTCAGTTTTCTTGCATATTCGAAAGCTGTCGACATTCCGGGAGTTGCTAGTGAAAAGTTTGACCATTGTATGCGTATTATGAAATGTAAAATATAAATCACATTTATCAATTTATCATACCCTCAAAATAAAAATAATACCTCCGCAGTTAATGAATCAGGCTTTCCTCAAAAAAACGCAAAACAGAAATCCCGACACCTGACATGGCTGCATAAAGCCCCCGCTTCAATAAACTGTGCGATTTGATTCCAGCGGATTTCTGGATGATTGGAAAAATACTTGCTCAAAGTCATTGATCATTCATTCTTCCCACCGATTCGATCTGCTAGCACCTCTTTAGTTTAAATTTTGGAGCAGACGGGAGTTACTCCCAGCAAATAGGCCTTCTTGTACCAAATATGAATCCTGATGATACTACGCAAGTGATACTTGAGATCCAAATCGACGATTCTAGAATCTCTCCTCTGCCAGTTGCGATTTAGAGTTCAAAAAAAAAGGGACAGTCACTTCCCAGCTGTTCAGCATATCGTCAAGAGAAATCAATCAGAAGCAAATCAAAAAGATTATTCACAGCGTCAGGCAAAAGCCGACCATCGCGATCCACCACCCCAATCTGCGCCATAGGAATAGCTTTAGTAAATGAATCTGCGCACGGGAAGGCGGGGAAATCCGCTTCAGCAGGGCGAAGGCCTTTAGGATCAAATTATCGGTAGGATTTCCAAGGTATTTCCATTCGTGCATTCAAAAGTCCGTTTTTTGGGATCAATGATATTCTACAGGCATCAATAAAGCGGAATGGGTACCATATCAGGTTTATTTCATGAATATCCGTCTTACCGTTTAGAAGTAATGTGAAGACCGAGGTTATTTTGGCGTTGGAAGCCAAATCATCTTATTGGAAGGTTTGGCACAAAAAATAAAGGATTATTTAGCTTGTGCAATAGTGGGAAGCTATTTAAAAAATTCCTCAGTGAAATCATTTTCTTGCCAGAAACTATAGGCTAATCATTCTCTATTAAAAAAAAAATAGAAATTTATTTTCAAAAAATTTGAATCTAAAATCAGAAAAAAATTTTGAGATTTGATTTAAAACAAATCATCAACTGAATTAGGGGGTGTTTTTACCAAAAAAGCAATTCAAAGCTAAGTGGAAAAAAATATTTTTACCTCCATATTTTAAAGTGTTGTTAATGCCAAAGGTAAATATTACATATTGTAAGTCGCTGAAACCAGGATAAGTTTGTTCAGTGATTCGATTCGAAAACTTTTCAAACCTATCAATATATTACCGATGTCTTCTTGACTTAGCTTTTAACTATTCTCATTGGACGATAATTAAGGCACTTAAGACTATTTATCATACCAAAATAAAAATCTAAGGTCTCATTAACCTGAGGCATTTTTTTACCTATCCCTATGAACCTAAAAGAATACAGTTTGGAAATCAAGCGCCAATGACGAGCAACCCGGCAAGGAAAGCCAGCTTATGCCACTGGTTTGAGGTGAAAAAAGTTGAGCAGCCTTTTAAGGGATCCGCAAGTTGCGGCTATGAAGTAATCCTGGCAATTGCATCTGAATGACTTTTGCCGTTTTAATCAAGAAATTCCTCACAAGGATCATGATTTGACTGGTTAGTTTTTTAATCACATTGGATTTGCTGATCGGGATTTCCCCATGGGACTTATTGGGCATGCGCCTACTCGCTGGAATCCAGAGATATCCAACGCCGACTCTAATGATCATTTATTTGGGAATCCATCTCGATGCCTGTTAACGCGCTTGCTGCTGTGATAAAAACATGCAGGAGCATCATGGGCATCTGCTCGAATGATCGTCCTTCATTGGTTTCATGGTGGTACCCATTGCTTCCGGAAATTACAAAGGGGAAAAACTGAAATATCGTCTCCAGCTTGAAGCCCTTCGCTCAGCGAATCAATGGAAATTTTCGATGAGGATACGCGATGGGGTGTTGCGAAAATGCTTTGTCCTGGGGCTGTGAGTTGTGGAGGAAGTATACTGCAAATACCATGTCATCCGCTAGAAAGCGATGGGAATGTCATTCCTACTCGCATCCTATCCAGCAAATCTCTCCTGAAAAACTCGCAGAGTCCGCCAGGGTAAACTGAATAGCAGGAATTCCCTGGAACCGAGATATTAACGCCAAGTGAATATCATCACCCGCAAGCGTATAGAAAGCAGTGAGAGTAGTAAATCGCGTAGTGGAAAGCACGGAAGTGCATACTGCACTTTATTGGCTATCGCCCCAGACTGCACAGACATTGATTTACGCTAGAGGACTTCAACGCACTCAATGCTAAATACACCAATGAGCGCTGATTTAAGCTTCTGGAACAAGTTTTTGATGGACAGCCTCCACGAGCAAAGGAGGTCTTTCCACAATTTCATCCGAAGATATTTTCTTGGAAAAAGGATTTTTTACATGGGATTGTCTCACCGTAACGGGTAAGAGCTGCGTGAAAATCTGGGAAAACATTGATGCATCGTCCTTCGAGGTAACACGTGATTCCATCCCAATAGGAACTCCCCTTTCCCGAATTTTCAAAGCCCCCCCAGGAAAAAAAAAATAAAAAAAAAAGGAAAAAAAAAAAAATAAAAATCCCTTTTTTGTATCCTCTCGGGCAACCTGCCTCCTGATGGGGCAATCGCGAAAATGTACCTGAGAAGGAAGGAAAAAGCCTTACTGGTCCAGCAGTTGGTTTATTTTCCGGCAGGAGGCAAATGACTCAATTCGAGATCATCATGTCAAACGCGCGGCGACGTGGGTCGTTCATCCGAAATGTAGGGGCCAAAAGGTGTCCAAGAATGCCCGAAATCTAACCTACTTCGATGATTATTGGGGCAGCCTAGTTCATCTGTAGCAATTGATTTACTGATGGTAGATTTCAGGAGGGGACCCAAGATTTGTTGTTGGCACGTGACCCCGAGCCTTGGACAGGTGGGCCTATTGCTTACTTGAAAATGGGACCAAGATCAACGATGATGCAGATTCGATGGAGCTTTCTGTAGCAGTACGGATGAGTCTTGCTTGAGCGTAAAAAACGATGGAAAACAAAAGGAAATAAAGGGCTTCAGGGTAACCCCATAAAAAAATACATAAACCTTGGTAAGCTACCGGCTTCAGAGGAGTGTACGGATAAATTCTAATTTCATGAAAGAATCTAAATCAGAGAAGCAGATATTGTAAGTACGTTCACTTAATTAGCGGATGCAAGCAAATATATTTTTTGGTAATCCAGGGGTCTATTATGCCGGTTTATGATGGCTTGTAGATACATGGAATCAAGTCAGACTGTCCTACAAGGCGAGCAAAGGAGCAATTCATGCAGCACAAGGCTATGCAAGAGTTTCCGGTAAGGTAGAGTCTGCATTGCTACCATCGGCCCGGGAGCTACAAACCTAATTTACAGGTTTGGCAGATTGCGCAGATCGATATACGCCATTGTTTGCATACCCGGCAGGTGGCTGCTCACCTTATCTCGGCCACCGATGCATTTCAGGAAACAGACGTTCTGGGATTCGATGCCTGTCCAAATGAATATCCAGGTGCGAAGAGTGACGGAATTGCGCAGCTATAACGCAAAGGATTTTACATTCTTAAATCAGTGCCGTCCCGGAACCTGTTTTGAATGATATCACTAAAAAATGGCGCAAGTATTTCGGGATTTTATATTACATCAATGTGAAGGTTTCCGTTTCGTATATAAAACGCAGATTCCTGTTGAAAAAGTGTAATCCAAGAAGCTGGATTCCTAATCAATAGGCAAAAAAGCCAATACCTTGCTTTTTGGACAAGGTGTGGTTTGGGTTCTGCCGAGGAAGAGCTTTAAATATTTTTGGAAAAAGAGCGGAAATTTCCTGCGGGCTCGAACGCTGCTAGGGTCTTGGTGCTTGTTCTCAAGATCAACCTCAATACATGTGGGCCAACTGGGGATGCAATGGCAATTAGCCCCAAAAATGTTACTGACCAAATGCCATTGCGATGTACTGTATCGCTGTCGGAATGCCGTTATTGATGACGAGGTGAACCGAGATTTGAAGCGCTATGCTAACAAGTCTAAAGTTAATTCATCTTGAACTTGATCCAGCTGAAATCATAAAATCGTAAAATGTGAGTGGACGAGTCGTTGGAAAATTCTAAAGAAAGTTGGCTCTTTACAGAAGCTGTTAAACCAAAAATCTCATCCCGGGAATGATGGCCAGTCCGTGAATTGAGGAGGAAGAAAAAAGCGGCTGTAATCAATAAAGATTTGAAGCCAAACGAAAGAAGGCTGACGATGGGAAAGAGGTCAATCCATCAAGATTACCAATATAAAGCAGATGATGCCATTTGGTGACTGAATGTTGGACAGCACCAGAGATTGCTTGGAGAATTTTAATTAAAAAAGACCGACTCAAGTTACCCTTCTGGTGGATGGGGACGATGGTTTTGCTTTGCCCGAGCACTTTAGGACACAGCTTCCACGATTTTTCGAGGCAGGTGATTGTGTGTTGGAGAGGAGGATTCAAATGACGATCAAGAATCTGGTACCATCATGCAGACAGAAAGGCTCCCGTAAACCACGTTTTGTTGAATAATAATTTCTTGGGATGGTGAGACAATGGCAACAAAATGTTTTTTGACAAGCCTATTCCTTTACCGAATTGGACAACCCCGATTTTGTAAAAATTGCTAGAAAGGCATACAAGCATACAAGCAACAAAAAGTATCTGGAAAGAGCTTATCTAAGAGAAGCGATAGAAATATGTTAAATCCATGACGGCCCCTTCTTTTGAAGGTAGTAGTAAGAAAAAAGAAGATGAATGTAATTCCAATGATGCTAACCGATGCTCGGTAGAAAGAAGTCAGACTTAGCTAAAACCTACTGTATGAAGGCCTACACCATTTTCGCACACGGAAAATTTCCATCCGGGATCCTAAATCGGAATCACCAATTATTTACCCGAAGGGACATATCGACGCTTGACGGCATCAGAGTAGCAGACTTGAAAGAATCCAAAGGAATACCACATCGAAGTCACTGCATCAGAAGGAAACCTTGATCCAGCTTTGTTCATACGAGATCGAGAAATTTATGACGTAACTCAAAGCCCATTTTAACCACGAAAATGAGAGGTGGGTATCAAGAAACGCACTCTATAAAATCCAGTGTCAAGACTTACGGAGGATTGGAAGAAAAATCTCAGACAGCAAAAATGCAAAAAATTAAGCTTGCAGAACCTGAATCTGTGGTCTTGGACCTCACGGGACATAAAAGTAGACTCAACAACTTCTTGAAATTCTCAAGGGTAAGATCTTCTGGAATTTGCCAGTCAGGCCGGGGGCTGTGCAAGCGAATGCGAGATCGAGACTTGTCAATAGAAAAAAATAAATAATAAAACACAAAATCAAGGAACGATAAGGACTATTTAAATCAATTAAAAATAAAATAAAATTCGGCTCAAGTAGAAAGAAAATGATAGTAACCAGAGATAATTTCCTTTGGAAAAAGTAGAGAAGTCCCTCAAGGATGAAGTAATCGCAGTTTTAGTTAATGGAGTTCAAGGACCAGACAGGCACTTAAATCTAAAAATAACGATTCAATTGTCATCGGTGGACAACGTAGGGCTCCAAAACTTGATAAAACTTGCAGAGGGTGGGTTCCCGGTGAGACCGCTCTTCGAATGGAAAGAAGCATGCGAAAAAGGCACAATACTACTCCAATGTTTACTTTCTGATGCTGGACAGATTACCGCACTTTGGCCCGACGGTTTAAAAAACCCTGACTCAGGAAAAGCACTTAACTTTCTCATGGATTTTGGATCACCTAAAGAGAAAACAGGAATTATTCTCCAGCGAATGTAGAGTTATTTGGTGGCACCAAAAGGTCAGGTACAATCGCTGAGAGAAATGTTTGGTAAAGGACGCGGATTGAAATTCTTCCTATGCCATTTTCCCAAAGACGGAACCGGTCAAGCTAAGGCATCGTTGTGCATTGGGTAGTGTGTTGGGTCAGGCTATTTTGAAACCGATTTACCGTGAAGAAACTCCATTGACTGAGAGCGTGGAAACCTTGAATGGAGCTATTCCCAGGATTGCTGCACAATATGAGTGCTACGTGCAAATGACATACCCCTCCGAAGCATTTAATGAACAGGAGGAATTACTCAATCCTGATGCCATCCGGTAGCAAGAAAATGGAAATGGATTGATGTATGCTAAATTGCTCGACACGCTCAGCGGGGAGCACTGACTGTGGAAGCCATTCGAGATCAATAAGCCACGTTTTTTGAACGCTTTAGTCATCTGAAATCAGGTAACAAGGAAAGCTCAAAATCATGATTCCAATCGAAGCCTGATACAGAGGCGAAATGGAAGCAAATGAAAGATGAGAGAGTCAGAATGTGGCAGGCTGGGAGCTACCGTTAGTCAGTTAGACCAGAGAATAGATTAAACCTAACCCAAAAGATGATGAGAAAGCTTTGATATTGATACTTAACCCTCTCGAAGATGGGAAGCAAGTCCTGGGTTCATTGAACACCAAGAAGAACGATCATGTGGCGAAAGCCTGAAGAATTAGGAGTAGAATCATTGAGGCGGATTTTCCAATTCCAGCCCAGGACGATTCAATCGTGTAGAAATTCAAAGCTGTTCAAATCCGATTTCTGCGCCTCTCAGAGCAGCTAGAAAAAGATATCGAAGTAGCAGCCAATCCTTGAGTTTGCAAAAGAAAGCCGAATTCACACTGGAAAATAAGGAGTTTCATCCATACCATATAAATATAACCACCCGTTCGACGCCTGAGGATATTATCGGCTCGTGGCGTGTGGCTGCTGTGAAGTTTGCAGAAGGTTCGTCGATGACATAAGAGTTTATATGCGGAGATGCAGTCGGCAGAGGCAATATGATTTCCTTGCTAAAATTATTGAAGAGGTGATCCAAAGCAGTAGCTGACATTTCAATATCAGATACAACGGTTATTGCCTCCCGAGCAAGGGGAATTATAGCGATGCTAAAAAACAGAGTTCCAAATATCGATCAAGCATTATTGCGAACCCATAGTCACAAGAATCTTGGTAAATGGGCTACTGCCAATACCGTAATCAGGGTACAGCATGCGCACGTCCCCGTTGAATGACGATAAATGATACGGAGAACGAGCCGGCAATACTCTATGGAAGAACGTGGTAATGCTACCAATGTCATAAATCAATTGAGGTCAACGGATATTGGTCACTCCGAGAATTTCAATACCAGTCGATGGTTTCCAAACTGGAAACATGCCCCGTCCAGCCAATAAGGCGATTTGGTCGGAAGAAATGCCTTGCGCAACTCTTACAGAATCATCAGGACCGGGGTATTGAAGCACGAGAAAATTATGAAGATCATCGACCCGAAAGATGTTGGAGTACAAGAATCCTACCATCGTATTAACGCCAAGATCTGGAAGGTCTGGCTTCGAAGCTCACTTAGATGCCTTTGGGTGCCAGAATTAAGAGGAGAAGAATTGCGGGAAGTGTAATGTAAGCCTCTGATCTGGCTGATAGCAAAGCGCGGACATGAGTCCGAAAAAAGACTCATGGGGTGGTAGGCAAATATGTGAACTGATTCGAATTTTATTGAATTAGAAAATGTAGCCTATTCTCCAATGGAACAATTGAAGAGTAAATCCCACTTGGAAAATCGAGATGAATCGATGACTGCATCTCTCATGGAAATGGGCCCGTCATGCAGTACTAAAAGCCATCGAAAACCTGCTTAACTCGCGTGGAAACTGAAGAATTTTTGATCCAAGCCATCACTCACGGGAGCGATGACGTCGCAAAAGTCCTATGAATGATCAAAGGAAGACAAGCCTTATTTGGCTTGCTCCATACTCCGATATTGTCTTGGCTTCCTGCTCAAGGCATTATCGCGCCTAATAAAATCCCAGTCAAGACTATACACTGCCTAATTAATGGAAAAATCACTAACTCTATTGATAAAATTGGGATGCGCACGTGTGAATCCGGCTGGGCAGGCCCAGATGTGTTTTCATCGATAAGCACTTTATCCATGACGTAACCTCCCAGTAGCTTTCTAAATCCTAGATACCCGAGGAATCGAGGAAATATCCAGAAGCGTACGATTTGCCACACCGATCACCATGTGCCTACCATAATCCAACGAGCTGACGATCAAAGATTCACTCTCTCGAGCAAGTCAGAACGCCGGACAATTCTCCAAATTGGACGAATCATGACTTGGCTCAGCTATCGATGGTATCGTCCACGTGATCGACCGGAGTTGGTAATAACTCTAGCCGGTAATGAACCATAGTTTGTGGGATAGTCCATCTTCTTACCCACGGGCATTTGGAGCGATGCTTGGGAATCGGTACGATCTGAGGTCGAATGGTGTTTGGCGACGCAGTGCATTTGCAGTCTAAGGCTAAAAAAATGAAGATTTACGTACGATGGGATTCTTGGACCAAGGTGTAACGTCAAGGAATAATCCTTAATATCCAATCTGCAGAAAATCACTGCTCGGCGAGCTACGGGATATTTTGTAGAATATGCCTGGATTCAGTCGGATCCAAAGTCCTAGTCAATGGAAGCAAGAATGAATTTTGCAATATGTCTATTGAAATGTGCGCGGGGGCTTGATCGCTCCTGAGAGACCTTCACTTTCCAATTATCTGAGGAAAAAATATGCTCCAAAAGGGGAATTGGGATAACGGCAAGTCGCTAGTGAAAACTTTTGAGACGGATGAAGTGCAATTCGATAAAGAGTATCACTTCGATGCAGCAAAGATTCGAACGCGATGATACCACGAAACCACCCTGGAATGGGAATAAAGTCAAAGAACTATTCCCCCGACCCACAGAAGGAAGGAAAGGAAGTAACAAAGCTCTACCTAAATCTTTGGCATAATGGGCTTTGAAGCTGCGAAGCTATTAAGGTAAGCAGTAATTTTGTTTCGTGGTTCCTGCAACAATCGGGCCGGATCGTAGATATTCGCTCGGTCGCTTATTGTAAAGTCATAAAAAGGCCGATAATATTACGCGTGGATTGTGCAAGGATTCAAAAAGAAGTGGAGAAAAATGGCTCAATGAAGACAGGATTATTAAAATCTTAGAAGAAGCTGAATTTGAAATCGCGAACAGCCAGGATGTTCGGACTTGCCTGCATGAATGGACGAAAAATCCGGCTGGTAATATGCCGTTTCTACTTCCAATTCGAAATTTCGAAGGTCGCCAAGGTCCGGAGCATGTCGTACGATGCTCGCATCCACCTTTGACGTAGCGGCAGTTTGCTGACCGGTAGAATCTGCGACCCACGGGAGGTATTTACAAATTAGAAATCTGAGTAGAAGTGTGAAAAGAAAGCGTCAAATAAGAAAAGTTTAACCTTAATTTCTTAATCATTAACCCCTTCAACTTCCTTACCTATCAACTTGAAAACTATAATCACATGGCTACGAAAATTTACTACCTCAGAAGCACTGCTGTGCAAACTACCCAATGAAAAATGTAGACACAGATCAGATAATCCCGCTCGATTTCTGAAAGCCACAGAGCGAGTAGGTTCAGATAATCTTTTTAGAGATTGCGCTAACACAACGTAGAAGGTACAATCCAAAAAAAAAGATTCGTCCTAAACACCCTCTACTCAGAAAAAATCTGGTAGCTGGAAGGAAC
>Ga0163217_1066513_pt1 | contig 18320 bp, 22 predicted proteins | sample SynspAceP_FD_185933 | JGI IMG/M metagenome (GOLD analysis project Ga0163217, IMG submission 185933) | Saline lake microbial communities from Ace Lake in Antarctica - Synechococcus sp. Ace-P (PacBio error correction) | ecosystem: Environmental > Aquatic > Non-marine Saline and Alkaline > Saline ...
AAAAAAAGAAAAGAGGAGATAATTTTAAAAAGGGTCTGGAAACTGTTTTTTCCAAGGTTTTCCCCGAATTTTTTTTTTGCAAAAAAAAAAAAATTTTCCCTTTTTCTGCCCCCCCTTGGGGGTTTGGCCAAAAAAAAGCCCCCCCCCCGTTCGCTTTTCCCAAACGAAGCCCTCCTTTTGCCAGCGGGGGGTTTCCCCCGACTTCCCGGATCGGGCAACAAAGCCGCAGGTAGGGAATTCCCTCATGAGCCGTTGGTTTTTTTTCTTTCGCGATCCTGGCCAGCTTGCCCCTTTCCGCGAACCGCGGCGTAGATTTTCCTGCTGAGTCAGCCCATACTTCATTGGTCGCCGTTTGTCGCTCAGCGAGCGCACCCGGAGTGGTCCAGCTGGTTTTTTTTCGAAACATGATCCCTTCTACCTTTGTTGCTGTGGAATTAATGCCCTTAAGCAGGTTTGGGTTGGGGAAGTGGTTTTCCGGTCGATTAGCCGTATGGATTCATGTCTCATTTTTTAAGCAAATCGAAGGCCCTGGAATTCGAGAGCTCCTTTCGACGGAGGAGTGGTTGACGGTCGGATTCTCACTTTGATCTTAAGTTATCGTCGAAGTGCAAAGTCCCGCACCGAGTGCAGGAATTTTTGGCCACCATTTGCCTTCCCGAAGAAGAGAATCTGCTCGGTAATATGGGTCGTGGACGTATTCACGATATTGACTCCCCATGAATTCAAAAAACGAGCGAAAGAGGAATTGGCGGCGGTTCAATCAGTATTTTCATGAGAATCTTTCCGGAGATCCGACGAGTTACTGGGAATCCCGCCATGAACGAACAATGGAAATCATTAGCCCAAGAACAACTCCGCCTACGTCCGCCAGTCTCTTGGTTGGAATCAAGCGAATGCTGCGGATTAAGCGAGTGACGAAACGACGTGTCCTGGGTGGGTAATCGAAAGCTCGCACTGCCGCCCCAACCGGTCCGGCGACGACGCCTTCCTCGTGTTGAGCCATTGTTGCGCCGCGTCCGAGAAATGGCCAAAAAATTCGTCCGACCAGTCAGACACTTTTTGCTCATCAAAACAGAGGCCACTACGCTTTCGTTTATTATTTCGCATTTCGCCAAGAAGTTTTCTTGCCGTGGCGAAAGGCTGTCGGAAGTTTGAGTTCCGCCGGTCGAAAGGCCTTCCTTTCGGGCGGGGCTCAAAACACGGGCAATCAATCGCGTTCGAGAATAGCCGAAGGCGTTTCGCCCACGTCCCGAACAAGGCAGCGTTCTCGAGAATTAACCATCCGAATTTGGCGAGTCATCACGATGTTTTTCGTTGGTTGCACGTTGTTCCATCTGCTAAACGGTTTCGGGAAGTGTTTTCGGTGTATAAGCCGTTTTGGCCATAGCACGGTTTCTTTTCGGCCGTTTTTGGGGCCTTGGCGCGGTTCTTTCGCCGTTTTGGCCATAGCCAGGTTTCTTTCGCCGTTTTGGCCTTGGCCCACGGTTTCGCGTTGAACCGGGGCCTAACACGCAAACGGCGAATTAAAATGCAAACCTAGCGATTTACGGGCAAACCCTACAAAGTGCGTTGTCCAGTTAGGACACTCGCATGACAACCGTTGCCCCAAGTGGCATTATTTTCGACGGGGTAGCGGAAGTGACTTCACAACGCTATGTGGCGGAGTTTCTTTCAGGCTGGCGTATTCGAGGCGGAGATGTGAGTGGCTTTCGAGGTTGACTTTTCGGTGCTTGTCGGATCGAAGGCCTCTTTCCACGGGCGGCGCAGAGACAGCCAGCGATCGGCCCGATTCAAAACCGGGGAATTGGTACATCGCATGGGGGTGATGGGTCGTTGCGGCGCGAGCGACTGAATCAAGGACTTCTGCGGTCACCTCACCAACAGGACGTGCAGCGACGCTTGGCCGCCGGTGTTGCAGGCAACCATCCTCGATAAAACGCTGGTCATGGGGTCGGTGCTTGCAGACGTCGAGTTCGGTTCCGAGACGTTTTTTGGGCAACCGGATTGTTTTTTCGGACATGTTGTTCTTTAACTCGTTGATCGAATATTCCAGGCCTCCGTGCTCGGCGCTGCGGGCCGCCAACATCGACGAACCCGTTGGGTTTTATGGCAATGCTGGCTGGCCCGAACGTCCCGGCGTACAGAAGGATCGCTTTCGCTGAAACTTCGGATCATCCGTACTTCTTGCGAATCCGACTTCCCGGAGGCGTGTTCGCGGACGGCGGCGTTGGTGGGTGTGGTCGACCGCAATTCAGCGGCAATTGTTCGAATTTGCCAATTCATGCGCTGTGCTGTTGCCATTTAGTTCCGCGTCACGTAGGGTAGCCAACGAAATCGTCAACCGCTGATGTAGCCCACCTTCCCCGCTGAAGATCGCAGTTTGTTTGGTTAGCGGACGCGAAACGAAGCAGAAAGAACCGGCGGTGAAATATCATCGAATTGCATTTCGGCTTGGATTCTTTGGGAACATTTCCCCCACCTCCCTGTCGGCTACGAACGCGGCGAGCGTGCGTCGGAACGGCGGTCCGGCATACGGTGTCGGCGGCCCAGAGGCCTCACCGGATGCAGTACCAGCCGAGATCCGCGAGGCAGCCGTGGGGATTCCCGAGTTCAGCGCTGGCAACGGATAGTTGGCGTCTTCGAACGAGTATCACCGAAGAATGAGAAGTGGCTTGGACGCGGTGCAGTTTGCCGATTTTTTCGGAATCGCCGGTGCGATTTTCAATGCGGGGCAATTGCGAGCGGAATGAATCGATACATGAACGCCCCGCTCCCTGGAACCGACCGTTGTTTTCGCGACACTCGCGATCATTTCTCGGCATCGTCAGCGTGAACGCGACGGGTTTTCGCACAAACACATGCTTTGCCCGCTTTCGCGGCGGCGATCACCCATTGCTTGCGAACGCCGGTCGGCAGTGCGATGTAGACGGCGCACATCGTCGGCTCGATGAAAGTGATTGGTAGTCCACCGAGCGCGACCGGTGGGCGAGTGGTCGCACCACGTCCCGTGCCGATGGTCCACCGGGCGGGGACTTCCATCGAGCAATTCATGGATGAACGCTTCGGCGGCGGGCCGACGTCGCGGCTGGCGACGCCACCACGACACCGTTGGCCGCTCATCCCGAAACAGCTTTCAATTTTTGGCGCGCGATTTGGGCGGCGCCCGATGAATGCCCCATCGGAACCGTTTTTTCCGTTATTTTTCATCTGTAATCCTAGGCAGTCGTTGTCGTTGTTTTCTTGATTCGTATCGGCAAGGTCGTCGGCGGTTTGACTCCCAAATCCGTTGGCGACGGTTTCGGAGTATGCTTTTTCGTGGAGGCGTTTTCGTTCGCTCTGATATTCACATGCACATGTCATCGAACTGAACGGCCGTCGACCCATGTGTTTGGGCACGCATCGATGATTTCGATTCTTGACAACCGTGGCGGCCGACATCACCACTACCGGGGGGACGAGGGTGGTCGCGAATGATTTCACGCAGCGGGTCCGGTGCCCCATTTCTTCATCCTTCATGGTCCATCGCCTCGTTGATTCCGTCCGGTGTCATAACGGCGAGGTCGCCTTCATGGAACGGGCAGGTCGAAAGCGGCGTACCATGCCTTCGTCGACTCGCAAATCGGCAAGACCGGTTTCTTTCGTCACGGGTTCGCTGATGGTCGTCCGCGAACGTCGAATGATGGGCCCGCATTGCCCGGCGTTGACCGATCGAGGGATGGTCTTTTTCGGATCGATGACGACGAGGAGGTAGGTGACAAAACGCTTCGACGTGCCAGACCGGGGCTCATGGCATCCGTTGGGATGTCGTTGATAGCTCGGGCGAGGTTCGGTTCGCTGGCCAAAGACCGGAGTTTCGGCGGCCGAGTTGGCCATGTACATGGCTGCGGCGAACGCCGTGGCCCGACGAGCTGGCGACGACAACGGCACGCGCGTCGGGGAATTGATGGTAATCAAAACATAGTCAGCCGATATGATTGGCGGCTTGGTAGTAAGCTTCCAACCGGTAGGTCGGCACATCGGGAGATGGCGACGTGCAGGAAACGCCCCTGTTGGACTCGACGGCGAGTTTTGAGATCGATCTCCGCTTGCTTCTGACGCAGCGATTGCTCGGTGCAATCGGGCGTTGTTGATCCGTTGTCTCTATTAACGCTGGCTCTGCGCCGCGACGACGGTGAGCAGGTTCGATGTCTTCGTCCCGGAATTGGCCGCGGCCTTGGGGTCGCGTCGAATTTGCAAGGCACCGATCGCTTTCGTCGCCGTCGGCCGTTGTGCAGCGGGCGCACATCATGTGGCGGATGGGAAAAATCGGCGATCGAACTCGCTGCTGTCGAACCGACTATCGTCCATCGCGTCGAGCGACAGAATCGTCTCGCCGCTCTCCATTGGTCTGGTTGATTGATGCCGTGCGCTGATTCGTACCGTTTCGGTCCGCGCCGGTGGTTCGGGTCTTGCCCATTCGAGGGATCAGGGCACTTCGGACCCTGCGCAATCACGACGAAACCACGGTCGCCGACGGGGCACCACTTCGAAAAACTGTTGAGCACCTGGGCAAGCACGTCCCCGTCCAACGCGATTGCGCCGGTGGGTTGCGGTTGATTTGCGATTAACGCGGGCGAGTTTGCTCGGCGTGCGCGGTCATCTTCAGACCTGCTCGCTGCTTGCGAAACTCGAACTTGGAACTCGGCCGCCACCTGCGTGGGTCGGAATCGTGTCGACCATCTCGATCCCGAAGTTGGAACCGTCGAAGTCATCATCGCTGGTGCCGTTGCGAGCAACTCGGGCACTTCTCGCCGTGAAAATTTCAATCGACTTCGCTGTGCGAATTCGGTCGCCTTGGGTCAACGCGTTGGGGCCGCGCAGCAGTTTGGCCCGTTAACGTAACGTTCCGTTCGCGGCTGCGAGATCCTCGACGGACCACACGCCGAGGCGTGAATTATTTTCGCGTGATGCCGCTGACGGCACCGGCAATCGACGACGATGTCCGCAGTCGGGGATGTCTGCCGATGCGCATCTTCGTCACGATCCAGTTTCGAATGGGGATTCGGACGCGACCCCATTCATCGTCGAGCGTTACGTGTGCCATTTCGTTAGCTTTTTTCGCTCGATAGATTTTCGGATTCAGAGACGGGATCGTTGGTACATTTTCATCCTGCGATACGTTTTTGTGTTGTTTCGTGGGAGAACAAATATCGCATCAGCGTTTGCAAGCTTTCGAGAGATCGACGTGTTTGAACACGACACATTTGATCCCGTTGGTTGACTTTCTCGCGATGTTCGTCCGTCGCGGTTCATGCGGTCGCGTTGGGTCGGCGTAAGTGATACCACCGCAAGCGACATGATCCCGACAACCGATCGATCGCGCTGCCGGCGGTTTCGTATTGAATAGGCCACGCGACGGTGTCCTATCGATACCGTCTGCGGCGAGTATTTCGGTGATCGCGTCATCGGATTTGTTCGATATGTGTTCCGGGCTTGATTGAATTGGTCGTTTGATCGTTTCACTCCGGCGATTCGTTTCCATACGTGGCCTCGGGGCTGCGAGCGATATCTTCCTCGTGCCAGAGCCGATAATTGATTCATGTTGGCGACAAACAAATTTCTCGAACCCGGAGTACGGGTTCGAGATCGGTTCGTTGTGCATTTTCTCGACGTCAATTGATTTGCAATTGCGTGAGGTTTGGAAACCGGAGGAGCGGCGTCACGAGAATCAAACTTCTTTCTCGTCGATCCCCAGCTCATCATGCGGGCGGAGTCCGATGCCGACCTGTCGACGTACGTTGCAACCGTTCGCGGCGGCCGGGTGGGATTTGAAGAATGGGGCCGCCGGCGCGGTTCTTCGTGATCATTTGCGAGCGAATTCGCCGCACATGGGATTTCTCGAGATGCAGTCATTTCGAGTTTGTTTCGGGGGCGTTGATTGATTCGCGGCCCGGGAAACCGTAATCGCCGTACTCAGCGGTTGTTGCTGATGCTGTACGCAATGTAGCTAAGTCCGCCTGGTATATCAAATCGACGATTCAATTTGAGTTGCGTGCATGCATCGAATACCGCCATCTCGGTTGTAGCCCGCTTCGTTCGACCCGAGGCGGTTTTCGAACGCCCTTTTTACCATTCGCTGAGCCGCCGCACAGCACAACTTGTTTCGCGAACAGGTCGGTTTCGGTTTTCTTCGGCAACGTGGTTTTTCGATGACACCGCCGCGGGTGCCGCCGATGTCCTTTGGGCGTAGGCGAGTCGAATTTGCTTTGGTGGATTCGGCAGGCGCCTTCACCGAGCGCGATCAGGCTGGGTACGCCGCCGCCTTTTTCGTACTCGCTGCGGACCGAGCGTGTACGGGGCCTTTGGGTGCGAACGAGCAGAGTGTCCGATGCCCTTGGGCGCTCGGATTTGGCCCGAAGTGGATGTTGAACCCGTGGAAGCACATCAACACGTTGCCGGGCGATAGGTTGTCAGGAATGTGGTCGCGTAAATGTCACCTCTGGGACTTCGTCGGCAGCAACAGGTTGAATCACCGTCGGCGGCCTCGGGTCGCTTCGGCGATCGGCATCGGCTCGAATTTGTGTGGAAACGGCGAGGTCGTAGTTTCGCCGATCCGGACGTGGCCGATGATCACTCGCAGCCGCTGTCGGAAGGTTTTGAGCCTTGGGCGTGAACCTTGGGACCCCGTAGCCAGAATCGCGAACTATTTTTGGCCTTTTTCAAGTGGGACAAGGTCGGCGTCGTTGTCGTAGTAAATCGTTCGCAGACCATCAAGAATCGAAACCTTCCGAGAGTTTTTACGGGAGGTGGGCGGACGGGTGTGGAAAGAGAATGGGTTAGACGCGGGCGGTTTCGCGCGGCGGGCGCTGGCGGACTCGTTGGACCAAACTCCGCTGCGGACCATCGCGATCCGGTCCGGGTGCGGACGAGTTTCACCGATGCCGTAGGGACCGGACTCGGTTCGATAAACGCCTGCACCTTGGATTCGCGCCTACTGATTTCGATCAATGACTTCGTCCGGGGCCGAACGTCGACGATTTGCCCCGCGGAAAATATCGCCAATTCGCGAACTTCGCACGAACGCCTCCCCGCCGGAGCAGTGATTTTGACAATAAAAGATCGCGTTCGACAAAAATCGTTCGAACTAATATCGAGCCACACGAACGACGGTGACGAATTTTTTCTCTGAGCTGTTTGCGGAACCTGTTCGAGCACCCGTGCGTCGCCGACGACGACGAAGGTCATCTCGAAGCGAGCGGTTTCGTCTCACCGACGGCGAGGTGAATCGATTGTTAACCCCCGGACGCGAGCATTCCAGAGATGTGAGCCAAGACCTCCGGGCAACGTTTTTTGGACGAGTGCCGAGAGCAGGTGAGGTGGTTCGGAGTGGGCCATAAACGAAAAACACAGCCCGCGAGCGGCTGGAAAGAGGTTCGGGTCGCGAAGGAACGGGTCGGCCATGATAATTTTGAGACGGTGTGCTGCCAAGGGCGCACCGAACGCTTTTCTCGCACTCCTGATTCTTAACTTCTAATCGAAGATTTCGCGATGACTTTCGAATCGACTTGCGATTTATCGTGGTCCGATTGATCTGCTGTTGTTCTCGTTCGCCGGGGAATTGTCGCTGACGGAGATGTCGCTCAGCAAAGTAGTCGGCCAATATGTCGAGTACAATGGATCTGTTGGCGGAACTCGACTCGGCGAAGTTGGCGATTTCCTGACTCGCCGCAACGCTAATCGAATGAAGAGTCAGGCGGTTGTTTCCCCAGATCGAAGACGTCGAGGACAATGAGGAGGCGATCGAGGAAACCCACGATCAAACTCGTCGAAAAAATTGCTGCAATCAAAGAGATCGCGATGCGCGCCTCGGTGCTCGACGAGATGTACAGGGCCGCTGGCCAGACCCGGTTCGAGCGGATGGCCGACGATTTGCGACGCGGCGGAACGACCCTGCCGACCACGCGATCGTCCCGAATTGGAAATCTGGGATCTCGTGTCCGCCTTCGGGCGGTATCAGCGAGAAGCCGCTGGCCGCCCAACCGAAGGTGATTTAATGACGACACCTCCGATCCACGTTTACATGCAACGGATTACACCTCGCGCTTGGCCAATCGAGAGCGAACTGAATTGGTGGAGAGCGGGGCAACACAAATCGGCGTACATAGGATGGTTTTTTGGCGATGTTGGACTGACCCGCCATGACGGCGCCGGGGTGAAGGAAAATGAGAACGGTGATATCGAAAGTCGTCCGGACGAAACTTACGCGGCGGATCTGAACGTGAACGAAGTCCGAAAACTACGTGCCAAGGCGTCGACAAATAGCAACATGCCGATCCGGATGGGTAAGGGAGTTTCGCCCTGGGCTGTTTAATTTTTGAGCTCGACATTGAATTTTTGAGCTCGACTATGGATTTGCGAAACACTGGTGTCTTTCTTATCATCGAAAGATGACTCGGTTTTTTACGTAAAGGGGTTACCAACAAAGCCCATACGAATAGCTCCGGCGGAACGCCAGCAACCCGTCGAAAACGAAAAAAGCCCGCAAACACGGGGTTTTTTGCGGGCTACTGAGTGCTGGCGACGATGCGCGAATACGAAGGAAGGGACTCGAACCCTCACTGGATTGCTCCAACTGGATTTTGAATCCAGCGCGTCTGCCGATTCCGCCACTTCGCGCTGATCGTCCGAAGACGACGGGGTTCGGTTAGGTCGGAGTATCTACAACTCGCTGCTGCTGCAAGACGGGTGAAACGCTCGCGTGAATTATTTGAGCGAGTCAGCTTGTTAGCCTGAAACAATCCGCACGACTCCCTGTTTTTATAACCGGAGGCGTTTGATCAAAGTGACATGTCCAACACCAACCGTCTTGGCCGGATGCACGCTCGCCGCACGTCATCCGCGCGGGCAGCAAGACGGATTCCGCCGTTGAATCAGCGTGGGTGGTTTCGTCGCAAACCGTCACGTTTGGCCGTCGCCGTGGGGCACCGTCAGAATGTGAAAATGCCGTCGCCGGCGACACTGGGATTCACCGCGACCGATCGCTTCAAGTGGAATTTTGTTCCGCACCGGGCGAGCGTTTGCCAACCTTCGGCTTGCCGCGTTCCTGCGGATCGGGGGACCGGGCGCGGTCGAAATCGGTGACCGCGAGACTCTCCTCGACATGCAACTTCGCGCGATCGGCCCGACGCGTCGACCCGGTTCCATCGTACAAACGGGAATGTCGTGTCGCTGGATTGCTGAATCTCGGCGACGACAAAACCGGCACCAATCGCGTGGACGGTTCCGCGGATGAAAACGCAATCAACCGACCTCGGGAATGAATTGGTGGCAACACCTCTCGGCACGCCCCGCCGTCACGCGTCTCGTAGTGCCGAGGCATCGACGCCGGTTTTCAAACCCGCATAAATCACTCGCATCGGGTTTTCGCGTCGACAATGTACCAGGCTTCGTTTTCCCCAATCAGGGGCCGCCATCGTCCGCTGCGTACGTGTCGCAGGGGTCGAAACCTGGACCGATAACACCCGATTGCAATCGAGATTTTAAATAAACAACGGGGAAACTTCCGATTGGGCGTTTCGCCCATCAACCATATCGTGATGCCTCGGTGAGCAATTCATGCAACGTTTTTGCCGTTGAGCGGACCGCCGGACGACAACGCTTTGGTCGACGCGTGGTCGACGACCTCCAACTCTCGGCATAGTTACGACTCTGGTGCCGATCGGTTTGCCGCAGTCGTTTCGCCGAGCCACGGGCCCGCCCCAGATCGTTTGTTTCAAAAACGGGCGTTTTGGAATCGCAGCGGAAGAAGGTTTCATGGCGGGGGATCGGTTGGGAAGGAATCGTGGGGTCGATTGCAAAGCAAAAGCGGGAGCGTGGCCGTGGTGTACAATTCGGCAACTTGGTTGTAAACGCCCACGCATGTCCAAACCCAGTTAATCTCCACACCGTCTTTCACGTCATGTCTTCAATCTCACCAGGCTGACTGTTCGAGTGCGATTGTTTTTTTAGGTGGGTGCTCGTTGTCGCCGCGATGCCCCTGTCGCGGCTCTGGCGAAAACTCGGGGCGAGCCAACCGAACTTTCTTGCTCGTCGTGGCTAGATGATCTCGGTACCCCGACTCGGTTGTACGGCGGCGAAGATCGACACGACGGCCGCGCCTCGATCACCTGCGATCCTGGCACGCATTCGCGGATTGGCGGGGCAATCCGGCAGTCCAGTATCCGGCGGATCCCTAACGGCCCGGCTCCTTGGACGCGCCTCCAGGTGGAGGTTTCCGAGCACCGGGGGAGTAAAGTTATCGGTGTTGCGAATCAAAACATCCTCCACGACAAAATCCGGTTTGAGTTTTTCGACCTCGTTCGGGGAACCGCCCAGTTCGTCAATCAATCGCGGTGGCCGGCGCGGCCGGCGGCGACGGAGATTGGAGCGAGCACCGTCCATACTGACGGCCTTCGAATTTCACTGATCTGTTCAAGGTGTAATCCGTCGCGGCAACACCGCCACGTCCAATAATCCGTCCGCCACTACTCGCCCCCGCTCCCGATCGAGGCGTCGTCGTTGATCGGTTGTCGAAGGACTTGAGTTCCGCTTCGGTTCCGATGGAGTTTTTCAGGTTCCTGGATCCGGCTCGCGTTCCGGTGCACCTTTGCCGCTCGGGTTTTACCACCAAAAGGCGGTCGGATCGGTGGTCACAACTTCTCCGGAACCGCAAAAAGCGCAAGGCGGGGTAATCGATCTCATGTTGGTTTTCTCGTCGTCGCGATCAGATCCAACAGAATCGTGACGTAGGCCTTTCCATGAACTCGTTGCTAATCCCGCCACGTTTTCCAATTGAAAGTTGAGTTCAGCAGGTCGTGATTCGGCAGTCGTTCGATTCGTCGCACCCGCTGAGAATTTGATGGGGCGAAACCCCCGTGCCGCCGGAGCGTTTACGAACGGAAACGCTTGATCCGGTCGACGAGTTCCCGAGTCAAAATTTCCGTTCGGGTCTTTCGGGCGATCAATCGCCGATTGGATTCGCGATCGGGAAATCACTCCCGTTGCAATCCGGAGCCGATCGCTGATTGGAGTGGTGCAGACCCACCCGAGAAACCGAAGCGGGAGGAGGGCGAGGGGGAAGGTCACCGGAGCAGTGACGGGCGTGGCAGGAAACCGCCGGGATCATCAATCCCCGTGTTTCTTCATGGCAAACGTCCCCCGATTCAAGATTCGCGGCGACGCGTGGCGAGTTTCTTAAGGCCAAAACGATGTTTTTGAGTTGCAGCGCTGCCCGGCATCGGTTCGACGCAGTTCTCACCCGCCGCCCATGTCCGGTCATGTGGACGGTTCGGACGTCGCTCGCTGATCTCTTTTTGTTCGACGCAAACCGGCGGCGAGCAACGCGTCCGATCAACGTCGGAATAATTTCCGATTGCGTGAGCCGTCGAAGCATACCCGTGGTGCTCAAACGGTCAGTCGCAGTTGCGTGACGCGTTTTGTTTATCGAGCGACGAGCATTTGCGCGATCAGCATCTTAACCGAGACGACCGTGCGTCCGCACGACACCGGGAGAGAACCACGGCGGACGGCCGGTCAACAACTGGGTCTGTCGACGTCCGGATGCGCGATCGTCATCGACGGGTTGTCCGAATCGGATAATCGGATGAATTCGCAGCCGAATCGGCACCGGTCCAATCGCCGTTCCGGAGAGTTTTCCCGACTGGGATTCGCAGCGATCGCAACGGGTGGCAATCGGCTTGCGTTCCGGGTCGCCGAAGTAATCCAAGATGACGCGTTGGCGGCAGGAAGGGGCGCGAGCGACTGGATCACGCTTCGAGTTTTTCGTACTCGGCCGGCTTTGCCGACGATCGAGTCGTCAAAGTCGATTTGCAGTTCAATTGAATTTTAATTCGCCGCGTGATATGGACGGCTCGCCCGCAGAACGGCGGCAACGTAATAGAACGCACGATGCTTCGTTAATCTCCGCAACTGCGTGGTGACCTTCACGCGATCCATGTCGGCGAGTTTAGCGAGGGTCAATCGGGCGGACGTAGACGTCTTCGTTACGCGGTTTCGCGATAACTTTTCCACCGCCGCCGTCATGACGCGGCGATTCTTGTTTTGGCTTCGCGAGGTAAGAAATCCAAATCGTCGGCGCGTCACTGTCGATCCGCACGATCGGCTTGATTTCGATCCGGCGTCGGAGTCGTTTGAGCCGCCGGCGCGGGTGAGCAAGCGGTTTCCGACGTGCTGATCGCTTCGGTGCCGTCGCGAACGTCGATCGCGGTCCGCATTTGTTCGAGGCGTCATATAGATCGGGTCCTCGTCAGCGAACCAGCAAGGTATTCGTAACCTTCTTGACCGTGGCCTTGGACGGATAACGGTTCCGAATGAAGAATTCTTTGGATTTCTGCGGTCCGAAGTAAGCGAAGAGGAGCAGACAATCGCTAAATTTCACCATCGCGTCCGGCCCGGCCCGGCCTCTTGGTAGTAGGCTTCGAGGGAACCGGATATAAATGGACCGACAATACGATGTTCGGATTAATCGATTTCCCATTCCGAACGCGTTGGTCGCAGACGATCGCCGACAATTCGCCTTTCAAGGTGAACGATCTTGCACTCGCCCGCCGATCATCGGGATGCAGTCCCGCATGGTTACACGCCGCCCTTGCGACCGGTCGCCTCGGTAAAAACCATTCGCCGATTTCTTCGCAACGTTTGCGGGTTCGCGGCGTAGATGATGCCGGTACTTCTGCGTCCGCGGAATATTCACGAGCGTTTTCGTTTTCGCGATGGTCGTTGTTGCACGCTCGACACCGAAAGATTCAAATGGTCGCGCAAACGACGGTGACGAACACACCGGGGGTTCTTTCAATTCAACAGATCGCAAAATTATCATCGCGAACCGTCGGCCGTCGCCGTGGCGTCAATGTCGATCGTTTGCAACGCCGCCGAGATTCGGTGCGAACCGCGAGTCGCGAGTAATCGGGACGGAATCGTGCCCCCATTCGCTAACGCAGTGGGCCTCGTCCGCGGCGAGCAGCGTGACATCGGCCTTCGTACCGCCATCGAGAGCACTTGCACGTGCGGAGTCGTTTCCGGGCGACGTGTCAAGGTCGATTTCTCCCGACCATCGATTCCATCACCGATTCTGTTTGCCCTTGGGACAGAGAACTGTTGATGAGTCTTTAGGCACGAATGCCATGGGTGTGCAGCGTGTCGACTTGGTCTTCAATCAGCGGCGATCAGGGGGGAGACACGATCGCGTGCCTTCGCGGGTCGAGCGAGGGGGAGTTGGTAACATATGATTTTTTTGCGCCGCCGGTCGGCATCACGCACAAACAATCCTTCACCGGCGGGGCGAGCGCGTCCGATCACGCCGCGCTGGCCCGAACGAACGATTGCAATCCGAACCTGGGCGAGCAGCGATTCGGATCCGTCCGTGGTTCGTCGGACGGTTCGAGCGCGGTGCGTGGACGAGCGGCGGTCATGAGCGGCAGATTTTTCAGAGTCGTCGTTCTTCAGAGTCGTCGTTTTCAGAGTCGGTCGTTTCGGGAGTCGTCGTTTAGATTCCGGCGTTGACAGCTTTATAACAAAACTAGCCGTCCGACGTCCCGCGAGCCGGGAGGGCCTCCTCATGGGAGAACACATGATGTTCGTTAAACTCACGAAGACCTCTTTTCCACAATATCGATCCGGTTGTTCCGACGCGAACTGCGGGGACTCCGATGCATCGCTGAACTAACATGAACGAGAAAAAACGCAAGCCCCTGATCGCGAAATTCCCCGCGTGTTTTCGTAGCCCAGTATCTCACGGGCGGAGGGATGTTGACACCCCGGTTGATGCGATCAACGGCCGCTCTTGGGTGAGGCGGTCGCGATGGGGGGTGTCTGGGTTCGAGGACGGTCTTGGCGTGGGGCCAGGTCTGCACGCCGATCGATCCGCCGATTATGTTGTCGTTGCCGGATCACGATCGCATCCAAAGCATTCCCATTGCAGCCCTGTTTTGGCACCGTGGAGCATGGATCAAATTGCCCGAGATTGCGAGTTCGCGATCCCTGTGATCCCCGAACCTGACGGATTGCTCACCAAAGGAATCTCGCGATGCGAGCGGGCGGGCCTCGAGGTGCTCGCGCCCATGGCGCGGCCATCGGTGTGTCGGCCGATAAATGGGCGCAGCGCGAAATGGTTGCATCACGAGGGCATCGCCCACCCGATACGTGGTCGCTCGATCGGCAATGGGGGGGGGGGGGCGATGGTCGACAAGCATCGTTCCCATCCTTTGTTCACGCAATCGCCGTCACCCACGGCACGGCGTTTCAGCCTCGCACGCGGACGCCACGGTTTTCAGCGGGGTTTTCCTGAGAATGGGTATCTTAATTAACTCGCGACGGTTGTGGTTACGATGAGCATTCGCCAGTACGATGAACTCCGAACCGGCACTGGCCTTCGATGCAAAGCACGAAATCACGCAGCAAACGACTTGGAGGTCGATCCGCGTCGGTGATTGTCATTGGTGATCGCCTCGGTGGCGATCGCATCTGCTGCCCGCGGTTTGGCAGGACATCCGAGGAAGTGCCGCTTGCTCAACGGGTCGACGGGGCGCACCACGACAGTCATCTGATTTCAACGCGGCGGTTGCCGGGCGGTGCCGGTGGGAAATGCAGCTGGCGTTGCCCATGCATCCGTTCGACCGACTGTCCTTGCAAGCACTTCCGGGCCGGACCTGCGGTTCATCGGCCATCGATTTGATTCTCGGCGACGACGCCAATCACGACGCCGTGATCGAGATCAACGCGAGAACTGAACGACCCTCCTACATCGGGTTACGCCCAAATGAGCGACACACAAATCTAACCGAGCGTTATTTCGTCCCATCCTCCGCCGCCCCGCACATCTCGTCCCGACGGAATCGGTTTGCTGGCAAATCGATTTTGCACCGTTCGGCAATCGGAATTGAAAGGCTCATCCGACGGAAGCGAGCGCAGATTCCAGGGCGGGTTTTTCGAAGGCAATGGCTTTGTTGTCGCAATGGCATTAAAATGAGCCCCCGACGAATGGGAGTTCGCTGGGGACCGGAAGCATCCCTTGGCGAACCGCTTTTGCATGGGAACGCGGCCGGCCGGATCTCCCTTGTTCAAATTCCGCCTTTGCCGAGTTTTGACGGCGTTTCCCGTAAATTCCATGGTAACGGTTGCCAACGGGCACCACAAAGTCATGATTGGACACTGGGAGGCCACGCCTGGAAAACTGCGGCGGCACGCTTCCGGCGGATGAGCATTCAAACAGTCAAAATGATCTTCATATTTCTTCACGTCTCCCCTCCTTTGAGTCCTTCAATTATTCGGTGCAACGTTCAGGTAGACTCCGCAAAAATTGGTTCCCCAAATCTCTCTCTTTGCGAAGAAATGCAAAGTTGTCTCACCCAGCTCCCACTCCACCGGACTATCCAAACGTTCCGGCTTCACGCTTCGTCGAGCTGTTTAGTCGTCTTGGCGATGCAATGGGCGTCCTCGTCGGTTTGTTTGCTGCGCCGGCGGTCCCAGGCCGCTCGGGACAGCCGCTCGGGCCGGATGAGTTGCAGTAAACACCTGAAGCAAATCGGTCTGCGATGCACAACTACGCGAGCGTTTTCCAAAAAGGTTTCCCGCAGCCGCGTTAACATGCGCACGCCTGATTTCCGAAGCGGGTTTGGGCAAGTCATGTTTGTTGCCCTTGCTTGACAAACCGCCTTTTCGAGTTTTAATGAAACCAATCTGGCTTGGTCGCACCCGGGCACCTGCCCGCCACCGAAACCACCGTGCAACAGTTCCCTCTGTCCTCAAGCACCTTGTCGCCCGGCACGATGCCCAACGCCGGCGATTATTGGCGGAACGTGACATCACATGTGACACAGAATTAAGGTTCGAGCGATTACGGGCCGCGATCATAAGCATTCGCCGCAGTTGCTGGACAGTCCAACGGGAGCGAAATGCCCGGGCCAAATTCAACGGCGAATTGCCGGTGCGTTGTACTCCCGCGATCACAAAGACCCTCGCGTGGGTCGGACGTGGGGATTCGTTTGCATGAAATCATCGACGGCCCTGTCCAACACGATCATGTTGGTCGAAAGACGCGGGCGCCCGGGAACTCTACCATCAGCCGGCCGGATCGGTGCGAACCCGGACCCTCGTGAAGTCTGGACGGGAAACTTTCTTCGTCGAAGAAGGACTGGGGATTGGGGCGCGACCATCAAGACAGCTGAGCCTCGACTTCGCGACCCCAATCACGGGATTCGCTAACAAGACCGGCAAGAGCGCTCCGTTTTGATGTCCTCGTGCGAGCCGTCGTCATGAATGCGACCAACGATGGCCGGAAATCTATTCGTTCCACACCGGTGCGCGATGTCGCTTGCGGTGTGACGGCTCGGTTTCACATTCATGACCGAGAGCTGGACGGGTGCTGCTCGCCGGTTGGCGACCAAGCAAGGTCGTGAAGGTCATCGAAGAGTAAATCTCTGTACTCAATACTTCAACTCAAACGAAATTGTTAAGAATGAAAACTAAAATTCTCTTCTCCTGGGTAGGGGGGGGGGGGGGGCCCGCTTACTCGGTGCTCGGCACCAGCCGCCGGGTGTTGGCTCCTGGTCTCACGCTCGCGGCCTCCCCCACCGAGCTCTCGTCGCTGCGGTGAACGTCGAAACATGCTGGGCCGTCGAAAAAAGGGGCTTTTTCGAAGAAACTCCGAGGTGCAATTTGTTGGTCATGACGTCGAGTTCCCTTCGCATTCACCGTCGTTCGCGATCGGCCGACGCGCCGACGGACAGCGGTTTGAGCGGGACACTCGAGGCAATCACGCGGTCAAACCGGATCGGCGTTTTTCCGCCATGGAATACCCGGTGACGGCGATCGGGTTCCGTGGTTGCTATCCCGTCGGGGGTGCCAGGATGGTGCGGTTTCCGTAACCCGTGTCGAATGCACCTGATGCATTTGCGGGCTCAAACGAAGCGGACTGGTGCGATTGATGCTGAGTTTTTGCCTCGACCGTCAATGCTGAACACGGCGAAGCGATGCGACGACTGCTCAAACGGGTCATCCAAGACGCAACGATAGACGATCGCAATCCGCTCGACGAAATCTGGGCACGCGATGGAACGCCGGAAGGGATCGTCGTTGGAAAGACGGTTAACTTGCTTAGCGACGACCGTACGGTCCTCACATGTGTTTTCTCTCGCCAACGGACGATTGAACGACGAGTGGAATTGGCCGGCTTTTCCGACGCTTACGTTCCACCTTTCCCCGGAAGGATCTCAGACGGGCGAACCCTTACCGAGGTTGTTTCTCGATAATAAAGGTTTGGAAGGACTCGCCGTACCCCCTCCTTCGGGTACGTTGGGCCGAGCTATCGAAGCAGTTTGTTGCAGGACGGTGAGTCGTTGATTCGAAATGCCGGGCGACTTTGTCGCGCTGGATCGCGTTCGATCCGCAAGGCCCGACGGGTCGCGAGTCGCCTACCCGTTGGACCATCGCAAATCGGGATCAGCGAACTGCTTCGCCGTGATTAAAATCAATTGCTTACGTGCTCGAACGGATTCCCCAAGGCGGTGAGAAGCGAAAACGAACGCATTTTTCTCGCCAACGTCAGTTGACGCCAGTGACGTCGCGCAGTTCGAGTCGTTGCCGGATCGAATCGAGGGCCCTGACCGGAAATTCCGATCCGCTCAACCCGTCAAAAAACGTCCTGCTAATCGATCTGCTGGCAGTGGACAAGAACGAACTCGGTGCCCGCGCGACTGCGGAGAACCGAAGGTTTGACTTGGGGTCGCCCCTCGCTGACGGACGGAAAACGTTGTGGATTTGGTGGGACAATGAGCTTTCGGAGCCGACGCCGCGGATCGGTACGTCGCTGTTTCGCGGTTGACCTCTCAACGGGTTCGACGGCTCGGGAAACATCGCTAGGGATCCGCCCAGCTTAGGACTGTCCCGGATCAAGACTCACGTTCCATGTCCCCAACGGTAGGGCTGCCTCCCGTTGTGTTGGTAATTGTGCTGCGACGTTTCCATTGTTAGGTCTAGCGGAATGCCTCGCCCGATCGTGGCCCGACTCATTCGCCTCCCCCCGACTCGAAACTTCCCTTTCCATGTCCGCGAAAACACCTTTTTTTCTGCTCGGACCCACTGTGATTTTTTTGGCATCTTGGCATTCTCCGTCGGTTGTTGCGAGTTGGGCTTCAATACGGGAATGGTGACGACGAGGCCTGGTATTTCGAAAAGCTGAAGAACCGCTCCCGCACCACGCGACCTCGTCCGCGAAGCTGGCTTATCGCCCTACGGCAGCAGGAGGCTCATGGTGGACGGGTCGCCGGTGATCATCATTGACCAGG
>Ga0163217_1079740_pt1 | contig 18320 bp, 9 predicted proteins | sample SynspAceP_FD_185933 | JGI IMG/M metagenome (GOLD analysis project Ga0163217, IMG submission 185933) | Saline lake microbial communities from Ace Lake in Antarctica - Synechococcus sp. Ace-P (PacBio error correction) | ecosystem: Environmental > Aquatic > Non-marine Saline and Alkaline > Saline ...
AGGAAAAAAAAAAAAAAAAAAAGGAGAAGGAAATTTTTGGGGCTTTTTTTTTGAAGAAATATGGTTGGGGGCTTTTAAAGTGGATGTCCCTGAATGAAAAAATTTCCCCTTCCCCTAACAAAGGATTTATGCGGGAAAAAAAAAACTGGTAGAGGAGTTTTCAAATGAGCAATTTGCGGAGTGGATTGGGAAAGTTGGATATCAATTACTGGGACATTAGGAAAAGCCCTTTTGGTGGCGCCTTTCTGGAGGATTTACTTCAGGAAAGAAAAAGAGATTAGATCCCGCTTTGCTACGTCAAACGTTTCCTAGACCATATTTAATTTTCCAAATACTTTTAGCTCGCTCCATTACAGGTGCTTCATACTGTTTTTGGTTTACTCTCTGAAGACTACTGAAGCCTTAAGGGACAAGTTGGGAAGTCAAACACCACCTATTTTAGAGAAAAAATGAATGCTGCTGGTTTTTGACATCAAGGCTCTGGACTCACCGATTGTGCCAGTCCCATGCTTTAATGATGCCGTCCCTTTCCTCAGAAAATGGCAAGAAAAACTTCTAGAGAAAGGTATCTATGTCCCATTGGGATTTTTTATTACCCAGTGGTGCCAAAAGGACAAGCGAGAAATCCGAAATTCAGAATCTCAGCAGGACAATGATCGAGCTAATCTCGATCAGCAATAGCTGGCCATTTATTGAGTCCGGGAAAACGAACTTGGAGTGAATCTAAGCCAAAATTAATAAATATAGAAAGCGCATTTTGCTGGCTTTCTTATTTATAAGTAATGAGGGATTTTAAATATCTTGCTAGTCTTTCCCAGTTTCCTTTTTTTTGGAATTTGGTAATCCTGAATATCCCTCGAATCGATCGTCCTACATCTTCATTAATTCAGTATTCGTTGATCGTGTCTCTGATTTCTGAAAGACATATTATGCAGGATTTTCCATTTTTAAAGTCCATGGAAAAGTGCCCAGTCTCTTCTGACACCACTAGGACGATCGCATCCCGTGGCCTCAGACATACCAACGCAAAGCGCGGTGGAACGTAATCCGAAATTGGGCTGGAACTTCGCGTTTCCAGTGACAGGAAGAATGCAGCGAGCTGCCTTGATCTTTCCCATTATGAATGATTAACGCCACCGTCGTGAGCGGGCTATAATTTTATTGAAAATGGGAATAAGTAATCTTTTTGAAAGTTCCGCATCTAGGATATCCCCACTTTTCCTGCGTAGAACTTCATTCTGTGCTTTTTGATAACAACGATCAAAGCACCAGTATTGCTCCTCTAAGTTTGAGGAAATCAATAATGGGCTAATGTAAAATGTTCGGCCGTCTTTTTTCTCCAGAAGAATAACAAATCTCTCCAAATGTTGTCTCTAGAAAGAAAAAGATGATCGTCCGATGAATCAAAAGGAATTTCGAATTTCAGGTGCGAAATAATTATTGCAGCGATCACACCAACACCCATAAAATTGGCCCCAAAATAGAGGAAAGCAATTCCATTTGTGTGCGCGAACCAGGAGATAACATCAAGTATATGGATAGAAAATCCAAGAAAATTTTAATTGCCAACTTCCGCGCAAAGCTTATACACTTTGATAGAGCAGTGCTGCGACCAAGCCGATATCTACCATATTCACTATGAGATTTTCTAGACAACCAATTTTAAAAAGTAAGCTCAAAATTTCGGGTATAAATGGTTATATAATTCTATTGTTTGTTTTGCTTCTTTACGTCATGACCGAAGGATGTTTCGCATGGCGAAAGTTGTATGGCCATGTGTGCGGCAGTAGTTTTCTCGTTTAGTTGCTTCCGAAGCATCAATTTTAAGTTCGATAATCATTGATTTCCTTGATACTCCAACCATGTTGGAAAAGGAAAAGTTTGGAATAGACGAAGATTCTGTATATAATCCAAATTTTGTTATCGATCTTTGCAAAAACCAATTCCAAGGTCGATAATTACATCTTTGATGCCAAACTTTTTAAATTCTTTCCTGTTTATTCGCAAAATGAATACATTATTTTCACCGAAGACATCCCGATAATCTGCCTTGGCTGCATAGTTTTTGGATTCCCACCATGTGCAAGCTATGTAGAGATTATTTTTTTACTATCATGGGTAGCATTTCAGGATCTAAACTCTCCTGCCGAAATATCATTGATAATATGTGCTCCAGCTGCAGTGAATTTTCGGCAACTTGACTTCGAAAGGTATCCAACGGAAATTAAAAAATTCTTCTGAGAAATTGTTTAAGCCATTCAAGAATAGGAAGAACTCTATCCTTCTTCCCTCTGCTACACTGACATCCATCTGCTCCTGGTTCTAGAACTAATAGGACTCAGATCAAGGATGTCAAGCCGCCTTCTTTTAATAATGTTTTTGCAATTAAGATTTAGCTGTCCCGAGAGTTATTTGTTCGACTCCCTTCGTAAAACGGAGTCAGGAGTAAGATTGAACAATTCCCATTACTTGAAGGTCTATCCCAATAATCAAACCGTCCATTGCATTTGAAATGATATTTTGAGGAAATAATTTATCTTCGAAACATACGAGTATCCTTTAAGGAAAATCATAAAAATAATCACTTTGGAGAATCAAACGAGCACCGAATATAAGCCAAGTTAATTCAGCCGATGTAAAGAACTTTTCAAAGAAAACCATTGGATTTATGGCACGGCTTGGGCGAAATCCTTAGACTTTTCATCTTATCACAGATCAAATTTTTCATCCCAGGCACAGCGAATCGATCCATTCAGGAAAAGGGAGTCCAAAAGTAGAAACCATCGTTGATGATTGTTGGGATTTTAAATTACTGTTGATTGCGTTACTTCAGATTAGTTTTTAAGCAAAGATGAGCGAATGGAAATTTCCATTGAAAGATTGGAGCCTCAATATGAATCGCTTGGGCAAATGATACTAAGAAGTCTTTTGGAAAAACAAAACCATGATTATGGTGGAGGCTTGGCGTGAAGATTCGAGTGAGTTCGATGCCGATATAGTTTTGATGAAATTAGACTTCGTGTAAAGACAAATAGAGATAACAAGGCATACTTTAGTGTTCAGAAGGTATAGAAAGCTAATTATCAGGATATGATCAACTACGCGTTTTTGTCTATTAACTAGGTTACCATGATTAAGGAGGATTTCTCTGGGTCAAATCCGAAATTTAGTAAAGGTGGCTTATTTAATATTTTCAGGATTAAATTAAAAGTCAACGATCCAGTCCTGGACCCTCCATCAACCATTGGAAGAGTATTTTGAGTATTCGCAAAATGATAATCGCTGGGTTTGTCAGCTTCCTTTGAGCCTTTTTTGCGCTTGAACTCGCTGTCTTTCTCGGTGGTAGTGGAAGTAGCTAGGTGTGATGCTGATTTTGGGAGTGAAGAGCCGGTTTAACAGTTGGGCTTAGCTTTAATGAGATCTTATTTTTCACTTTCTGACTTTTCTCGCATATTTCAATAAGGTGACTGATTTGCGGATGTTTTGGTGATGCAATCAAATTGACACCTTGGCAAATCTTTTTATAAGGATTTGATTCTTTTTGGTTTTGATTTCATTTTATTTTGTTCCAAATTAGATTCTCCTAAAAAGTCTCCTAAGTGGGCAAATATTCTCACCGTAAATAGTAAAATCAGTTCTGTCGCTTGTTTTGGCTTTGTTTAGCTATTCGTAACTTTACTTTCATCGACTTCAGAGGTACAAGGTAGGGTCAATATTCCCTAAATATGCTTCCCTTCTTCTCCTTTAGAATACACTTATTATGCGGAAAAACGGAGAGCTTTTTTGAGCTTTGAACAGTATCCCATGACGAGATCCTGGAGTTTGTTGAAATGAATTTGAATAACCCTGACGCACTTCCAAAGATTTCCTGACTTTGCGGTTTGGAACGATGAGGGGATTTCTCCGAGCAGCTTTCACTGGTAAATAAAGCCTTGATTTTGGTCAGTAATGAATGGGGAAAAATGAGTGAAAGCACACCTTAGCCGAAATTGATCAAACTAATAGATGAATCTAGCTAGTTCTCCGATAGAGCCAGTTTTTTGTGGCAGCTGCATCTCATGAAGAAATTACCGCATTTAATGCAAAGCCGTGGTTTGGGATATTTGGGACTTCAGGCGATTGCCTCTGTGGTAAGAACAATTATTCCGTGCTACTCCAGGATTGAATGTTTTTGAAAGGATGGTGGTAAAGTGCTAGCTAAATTTTTCACAATACTACTCCCGGTCCAATGAAGTTTTGGATCTGTATATAAAGAAGTAAAACTCTTAAAATCATCTTGTTCGGTTTACCAGGGTCTGCAAAAGTACCTTTGGGAATATTTGAGTTCAGTATTGAATTTTCCCTTTCTAATGATTTAGAACCAAGGATTGAAGAAAGAAATTCAAATGAAAATTCCTGATATTTTTTCTACAGCATCGGGCGAGGGGCAATTTAGGAATTGGGAACAGAGACGCTTGAATGGATTTTTGGATCGAGAGGCACTTATGTTCTTGCTTCGGTGGTGGATGCCCCTTGCTTTAATATAATATGGACCTAAATAACGGAGATCCTACTTCTTGTATACCTAGATGTGCCTTTGAGAGATTTCAGCTAGCTTAGTGGGGGCAGATCCATAATCGACCAATGTTTTCGGATTTGAATTCAAAGGAGAGGTCCAACACTGAAATTAAAAAGTTTTGCTAAGTAGAGCGTGATTAATTTTACAACCAGGCAAAATAAGCTTCAAGCGGGGGGGGAAGAAGACTTTTCCGCTGAGCTATTTAGTTTCTTGAGTTGAATTCGAATTGATTAAAAGCCCAAGACTAAGAGTCAGAAATCCACTCGTAATTGAATTCGGATTTCTGTCACGTGGACCAAATATTACCTCCTGCATTATCCAATACTTGATAGCTGGTGTATAGGGGTGTTAAAGTTTTGAATTTACTATATGCCAAATCAATTCTAAAGTTCTTAATTTTATACCGAACCGCACTAAGATCTGTTGCGTGCTTCATCGTAGTCAGAATTTGCTATTGGATTCACCCAAAATAGCCATACCATCTCTCTAAGACTAAATTGAAATCAAATTTGGCTTCTCCACCTAGCGGACATCAATGTGCTCGTGTAAGTACTTCGAAGCTTCATTGTCTGGCCTTCATTAAAAAGTCAATTGGTTCAATCTGGCTGCAGTAAAATTACCCAATCTACATCAGCAGAATATAAAACCTTTTTTTTCCAGCAAAGAATGTTGCTCCTACGCCAAGTTTAGTGGGGTGTTTAGGTTGTATCTAACTTATAAAAATTCCGACACTTCTTGGCAGATTTCCAGTGTAATATCCTCTTTTGTTTCGAAATTAAAAATTATCGTAGTTTGGGGGGGCCGACATTGTAGCATCATAATTCTTCATTCAGAGATACCAAAGTTTGGAGTTTGGAAGTTGAAACCCAGAATTGATATAGATCAATTGGCTTAGTAATTAAATCCTAAGATTTAAATTTTACCCTTCCCATTAATTAATAGATTTTCTCGAACAGAGGAATTTATTCAAATGGATATCAATAAATTCCTTCATTGTATACTTTAAAGAATTGAAATTTAGTGATCCTGAAATTCCTAGAGCCACCAACAAAAAGTTATGATTGAAGTTTTGCTCCATAAGCGAAAGTGGATTTGGGTTTGCCCAGTGCTTCTAGTGATATTTTCATCCTGAAATGGAAGCCCTAGAATAAAATGAATCGTAAGTATCAGGGTTATCTTATTGCATTTTCCATCTGCCATCAAAGGCGACTGGATAATTTGATAAGTCGAGTAGGCGAGGCCCAGTCAACACCGAAAGAACTCGATTTGATTTTCTGGGGATTCCAACGAACTGTAATATAAAAATCTATGATGATGTTTCTTCCTAATTGGTCTGAGAAGTAAGCCATACTCTGTATTTTGAATTTGCAATTCGTTGAATACTAACTCCAAAAAGATCCACCTTTAAAAGAACCTCTATAAAACGGTCCCTTTTTTTGCTACTTAAGTACAAACTAAGATTTGGCAGTGAGAAATTTGAGGTGTTTATATTTTTCGATTTTGTCCTAGAAACTTGTTTCAACGCCCCAGTTCCGAACCTCCTAAAGTAATCGCTTAACTTCAGAATTCCGAAAAAACCTATAGCCGGGCAGGATTTCCTGAAAGATATTCGACACATCACCACCCAGTGACTCATTGGGGGTGGCCACTAATAGCCATAATCCTTGCAGACCCAGCCTGGTTTGTTTGACTGAAACGGTAAGCATCTTCAAAGTACCGCTTTGGGGAAAAGCTGATGTGGTAGCAATAAGGAAGAATAATAAACAAAAAGGATGAACCTCATTTATAATTGTGTTTAGTTTTCTCTAGATGAATAAAGAGAAAGTGGCCAGTTTAAAAAAATTATAAAAAAAGGGGAATTTTTAATTCCCTCTTCTACCTCTCACAAGGATTTTTGGATTTTTAAATTTATCCAAGAATTAGTTTCCTCTTACCGCCTCTTGTCCTCCGGCACTAGCTCACCTTGTACTTCCCGCTGCTTCTTGATGCACCACCTCCAGAACTCATTCCACTACTTCCGCCGCTGCTTCTGCTTTGGCTACTGTTAAGAATGGTCTAGAGAAGTCGTCATTTGATCCTGCTTGGCGTGCTAATAGGTTTCTTGTGTTTAGTTTCCTCCATTAGTATATCCACTGCGGCTAGGGCTAGTGCTTCTATTGTAAAGAAGGACTAACAGCTCTACCGTTATGGGTAAAATTTGAAGATCTATTGTGATCGGCTTCTAGACGCGTCCTGAAATACTGAACGAGAATTTGAAAAAGGAATCGCAGATGGGCCTAAGCAGATTGCATTGCCGCTATCCCTGACTGGTCACCGACGATTCACGCCGGAGACGCTGAAATTCCCCTAGTAGATTGATTCCCATTGTATTCTTGATCTGGAAATTCGAATAATAGTCAATTCTGAAAGTTCCTCAGTCCTCGTGTAGATACTCCTGCATTGGGTTTCGCAGAATAATCACATTATTTCTTCCGTCCAGACTTGAGTTGAGTAACGTCTTGTTCTTGCTTGAGCGTCTTGCTTGTGCTAGGCTGGATGGCATCGTTTGCAGGATTCAATGCCCGCGTGACAGGAAGAACCTCTAAGTTGGTCGAGCTCCTCTCACCACTCTAACGACAACCATATTCTCCTCCCAGGTAGTATATAAATTTGGTCTTCTCCAGTAATAGGATTAACCAAATCCCTGGATATCCTCCAAAGCCCAAAGGCCTACACTTGGACCCCCAAAATGGATTATAGAAAATTTCCAAAACCAAAATTCCCATTCGAACTCATATTGAAACTATGCCTGAATCCGAAGGCTCTATTGAAACCAAATCCTGGATTCCAGAAAGGATCATAAAATCCTCCCCCATTTCCATATGGATTCATCATCCCCATCCCAAAAATGGACTCATCATGGCCCATTCCAAAGGACTCATCATGCCCATTCAAAAGGACTCATCATACCCATCCATTTCCTGTCCCATATTAAAGGACATTGCTGGATTGAACATGGAATTATTGCCTGAGCCTGAAAACTCTAAAGTTATTGTAAGCATCTTATTTCGCAGTGGACTGTCCCATTCTATCTATTGCGATCATCAAAAAATAAAACGACCCTCATCATCTTCCTTCGATTGATTCAGTTTGATATCGGGCCTATGTAATCAGGATTTACATTTCTAGAACTGAAATCTCTTGCTCAAAAGCATTCGAATTTAAGGTTGAAAGGTCCTTCAAAATTCCGCTGGGTTATATTTTGTACGGCAATATTGAAGTTGCAAATTTTTTGCATCTGGAAAGCCATAAAAAAATATAATTATCCGGAGAAGTCGCTAACTGCTAGTTTGTTTGGCTACAAACACTAAGAGTTAATCCTCCAAGGACTATTGCTGTATTTTTTAAAATTGAAAAATTCTTCATAATTGAAGTTGAATTAGTTTACTCTGTTATTACGAATGAGATCACTGTAGGGTTATCGTTTTTTGGGTTTATATTTGCACCATTAAGTAACAAACTTAAGAACTTCTGTATCTGAATCAACAATAATGAGTAAAAGGACTACCAAAGCGGATTGAAGCATTATTCACTCTGGTACAATGAATTAGTAAAAAAGAGCTGATTTGGCTTGAAAACTCCTGGCAGTCAGAGGTTGTATGGTGATCAGCCTTATGGCTATTCGATCTGGGAAAAAAATGCAAAAGCAAAGAGCTACGATCGAAATGTTTTAAAGCACAGGTCAATGTGAATGCTTATTTTCCCGCTCTTTTATCCCAAAGTCTTACCTGAGTAAAGAAGCTAGCCATATCCAAGGTTTGCAAAAAGAATGTGCGGTGGTCACTCACTACGTCCTAAAAAATGGCAGAAGATGGAAGTGGAATCATAGTTGACCAGAATGCTAAGCTGAAGGAAGAATTAATCGTAAGCAAACTTCAGAACCTGGTTACGTTGGAGTACCTATACAAAAACTGGGTGCAATCGTATAGAGCCTTCCCATTGCTGATTAATCCAATGGGCAAATGTGGTTCGTTGGGAGATGAGGACAAGACTCTTCCTTCGAACATCCGAGTTTTTATGGCAAAGAAGGTCCACTACCGCACATCGCGACCAAATCAGAACAGAAAGCTGAGACTTTACAGATTGATGGAAGTTATGCCCAGTTTGCAAAGAGTTTATGGCCTTGCCCGGTAGTCAGAGGAAGAAAGACGCTAGTGAGAAGCGATTTGCAGGAGCAGATGATACTTTATGTATCGAGGCTATGAATGCAAATGGGAATGCACTTCAAGGTTTTGCTGGAACATTCCCACTTTTTTAGGACAAAAACTTTGCCAAAGCGTTCGATGTGAAATTTGCCACCAACACAGGAAGGAGGTCTGAATATGTTTGGGGACATCTTGGGGTGTGAGTACACGTTTGATGGGAGGCATTGATCATGGCACATCTGATGAATAATGGACTTGTCCTCCACCTAAGTTTAGCTCCATTCCAGGTGGTTATATACCATTTATCGATCTGAAGAAGAGTTTTGAGGCAGTTTTCAAATAAAGCTAAGGAGTTGATGAAGTCCATTCGAAGCTGGGATTCAAGTAAAAATTTGATAATAGAGACACTCAAAACCAGGATGGAAATTTGCGGAATATGAGTTTTAAAAGGTTGTCGCGGTAAGGCATAGCAAATAGGCCCAAGAGATTTGGAAAATGGCACTATTCGAACTTGCCTCGACAGAATACTTTGACTAAAGAACAGTTTGACTTGCTTCCATGCCTTTGGGAAACTAAAATAGAGCAGCCCTTCCGGAAGAAATTCAACCCCCACACCTTTTGAAAACGAGCTCTTTCAAAGCAGAAATGAACCACTGAAGTGAATTCTTGGGATGAGTTTAAGCAAGTTCTTAAAGAGAAAGCTGGATTTCTTTTCAGCGCATTGGGATGGAACTCCCGGACCCGAGGCAAAAAATCAAAGATTTACTAAAAGCTACCATTCGATGTTATTCCACTCAACCAAAAAGCAGATGAAAAGGAATTTGTGTTTCACAGGTAACCCTTTCTAGTGGGCGAGTCCCTATCGCCAATCATATTAATTTAAAGGCCTGATTTTCAGGCTTTTTTTTGGGAATGCGTAAGCAATAAAGATTAAATCTTGTATTTAGTAAAAACAGTATTTTCTCCACACAAATGACCATCCTTGTCCCCTTTTGTAAGTCTCTTGATATAGGTTAATTTTATTACTTTGGCCGAGATTTATTTTATTCCTGGGACTACAATAGTTGGTGCATTTGGGCTATTAGTAAGTAATATAGCCTGATTAAGTATAACGACTTTTTAAGTTATGCATTACAGACTTGCTTCGGTTCGCTGATTACTGGAATTGGCCACGCCCACTTCTCCGCTAAATTTGCGTGCTCGTCAACTCTATTTAATGGCTTAATCTACTCTGGGAGTACTGGAATAAGCGCATATTCTTAAAACTGAAGTACTTCTCGCCAAGATGCTCAAGAGGAAGCTTTTGATGGAAGACTGATGGCTTTCAAGTTGGAATGCCGGGTAAAGCCTTATCAGATTTGAAGCCTTTGGCAAAGGTATATTTTGGGAGAGCAAATCGTAAGAAATTTAAATCGGAAGGCGGATTTATTGGGCGTAGATTCCGCCATCACTATATAATTAAATTGAAAACAGAAAATAATGTAAAATAACCATGGATTTATCTGATTCAACTTTCCATTCTTTGCAGCATTTGCAGGAATATCCTTTATTTAATTTTCCTCTACTTCGTTCCGGTTAATCCTCTGGATCACGGCTCAGTTCTTCCAAATGTTAAGGTTGGGCTGCTCGAATTAGTTGGAAGCGAACCGAAAAGTGCCGCCAAGTATCATTGGTGAATTCCTTGAATTACTGCTTACAAGAGGCAGGACTTGATTTGAAACTACCATGACTTGGAAACACACTATTTAGGCAGGAGGGAATGTCCCCAATGTCATCCGGGGCTTCTGATTTCGGCGGACAAGGCAAATATTACCGCTAAGTTTAAACAAGCTATGCGATTGATCTGGCGGAAAGAGATAGTGTTTGAAGGCAGTTCAAATCTCAGTAAATCCTAAAGTAATTCAATACTCGCTAATGTGGGCTGCAGTGGCTGCTGAATGGAATCCAACTTAAATCGCTAAAAGGCAAGGGTTTTACAGTTCGTGCAAACATTGCTCAGCTAGTTGGTTGGAAGCAGGTGAGGAGACGATTACTTGCCAGAGTAGGGGAAGGGATTTGTGGAACCTTCAATCGGCTCGGCAGCGAATCATAGAGTGTGTTAGAAAATCCAGATAAAACTCACAACTTGTTTTTGCAAAGAGGAATTGGATTGCAGGTTACTGCTTTTGAAATTCTGTCAATAGATATTCGCCGATATCGATGTAGGGACAAACATAGGAGCAAAACCTTCAATTGATCAGGCTTCTGCGGATCTAAAGTGGCTGAGGCAAAAGCTGAAGAGCGAAGAGCAAATGGCTGTTGCGTTAGAGCAAGAGATGAAAGCTAAAATGTGGAAATGCGTGGCGAAGGTAATCGAAGCTGAAGCTGAGGTCCCAGAGCAATAGCGGAGAGCTTTCCGAACGGTAAACTTGGAGTGATGGATTACTACGCATGGCAAACATTAAATCAATACTCGATGCCGAGATTCGATAAGCCAAATCTGGATACAGATTTAGAAAGATTCCGGACAAGGGAAAATCGGATAAGAATAAACAAAAGGGGCTTAGGCCCTTTTTTCTTTTTCTTCTCAGTAAGCCACAATTGGGTCAAAAATCACTGGTTCATACAGGTTTTTTCCGTCAAGATTTGATAATTTGCCAGATGATTAAACTTCTTCATAGGCCTATAGGCAAAAGTACTTCTCCTAGACATCACTACTCAGTTTTCCCTTCACGCTGCACGATATTCAGGTTTTTTATTCCCGTACAAGAGTTTTTGGTATTCTAGCGTAGAATCTCTTTTCTTGAGATGAAAAAAGCCTATTTTCCCCTCTTTTTCTACCAAAAATATCATCCGTAGTTCTGGAAATATTCTCAACCCTTCAACTTGTTAAAATTTGTCCTGAACTTATTGATCAAGTAATATTTCCCTGAAATTCCCACTACCCCACCCCATTTTTTTGAATGGCTTCACAGATTCCCAAGTGGAAGAAGAATCATTTCTGCCAGCGAAATTAATCAAATTCCAATTCCCACTATTTTTGACAGCTGCGATTTGATCTGAGAACTCAAGCACTTCTCTATAAACAGGCTGAATCCCCAATTTCCCGAAGGGTTTCATAAAGCCAGTTTGCCCTTTTAATTGAGCAAGGGAATAGTTTCTCGTTTCCTCAAACTTCCATTTGATCTGCCAAAACAGTAGGTGTGACTAGCAGCCTTTCTACCTAAAAAGACCAACCTATCCCTCTGAAATTTTTTCACATTGTAAATGTTTTATCCATCAATTGGACTGACTCTATAACCACCGAATCAAGGAAATTCCATCTTCTTCCATGACTCTACGGAGTTTTCCCATAGATATATTCCAAAGAATTCATTTTCATAAGTGATTTGTGAAATGAATTATACCGGATATTTGATTTGGATGTCTTTCCTTGCGATCAGCAAAATACTGGGTTTTTCATTATAGCCATAGAAAAATCCCTGTCGGTAGCTCAAGTTTTTTCAATAATCGGGTCAAGCACATAATCTCCCTCAAGGTTGATTAGTCCAATCCTGACTCTTCCCTTGCGCAAAACATATCGCCAATCGATATCTGTCATAAGCCTGAAGAACTTTTGCAGTTTTGGAAAGTGGTAAATAATTGAGGGAACCAGACCGCAGCAATGAGCATCCACTTTGTGAATTTTGCTTCATCGAATTCCCAATCGAGGTGATCTATTTTTCCCTCGCTCAAATACCCAGTATTCATTTCCTTTTCTAGCAAGCAAATAGTTGAAGTAGGTGGAGATCTCATCATGGCCTAGGGGCAATACCTTTTTGCCCATATTCAATGTATGCTCCTATTCCTTCAGCCCTTTCATTATAATCCAGGGCCAAATACTGATAAATCCGCTTTGCCGTCAAAGCTTGAGAACATCATCAAAAAAGATCCCATCAAATTGTTTCCTATTCGAACTGACTCTCCAAAATCTATTTGATCATAAATCACAACAGAGAGATTTGAAAGCGCAAAATTTGGAATTTAATACTTCCCAAGTTGAGCCTGGGCAAATAAGTGGAAAACACGAGAAAACCTTAAAAGGAATAAGCACTTTTGAATGCTTCTTTCATTGAGGGAAAATTTTAAAATAGGCCTAAAGAATAAATGAACCAAAGAATATTATAATCCTTTGTCATTTTTAATATGGTATGATATATTAATGGTCAGCTTTAAACCCTTATCTAAGTCAAATAAATCAGATTATAAAAATTCATCATTTCCTCAGCTTGATCACGCTGGCAGGCAGCTCTTCAGTTGGACGGACCGTACTTTTAGAATTTTTTGCATCATGCTTTTGGGTGATTTTATCAATCACCTGAAATTCTTTTGAATCAGAATTTTTTAGAAATTCTTGCCATGTTCTTCTTTCGAAGATCTGCTCTAGCGTAGACTTCCAACTTATTTATAGTTGGAGAGACAAAGCAAGATTTCTTTTTTCCAATTATAAAAATCTTCAATACTCTCAGCAAATATCCGCTCTACTTTCGGACGGCGGCAAGTCGCTTTTTCCAAGGTGCCGATGCTTTACTCTTTATATTAAATTCTACGTTGTATAAAATCACTCGTACATCTTCAACCGCTGTTTCTACGCTTCTTGGCACCGAAAGATCTTACAAAAAGCTTATTAATTTTTAATGTCAAATTCATTGACAATGGCTTTCGTGATAAAGTTCTGACTTTTGAATATGAGCAACAATTCCATCTGCTTCTTTCATAGCTTCTAAGCAATTTCGAATGGAACAACCTTCAAATCCCATTTCCGGAAAGCGATTTGGTTTGCTTGGAAAGCGTACCCGATTCGTGATTTTGACCTTGGCATCAGGAAGGTGGAATCATATTCCTTTGGCTACATCTTCTCCGATTTCCTCACTCGATCAAGCAAAATCCGAGGCTGAAAAGTGTTTGAAAGTAAGGCTTCGATTAATTCAATCGTCGCATAAGCAAAGACGCTTGCCCCATCTCTAAATGCAGTCTCTGAACCACTCTTTTTATTGGTGAAAGAAAATGGCATGCATCAATCGTGAAGATAAAGGCCCTGCATAATTCAATCAGCGATGCTTGAATAGCTCGCTCCACTTGGTTAGAAATCTGAATATCTCCAATTACCTGAGCTCTAGGGCCCATAGAGACTCTCAATAAATGGGTGATTGCTGTCGGTCTAAAATTGAAAAAATCCTCAAATAATTCGGAGGTAATTGATGATTTCCTGGAATGCCCTTTCTCTAATCCCGATGAGCTTGATAATCTCTTTGCTCAAATCTATTCATGGCTGTAATTAAACTTCTGGTTCGATTGCAGTGGAGAGGATTAGGCATCCCCAAACTGAAAAAAATCCTTCAAGGCATTAGTAAAATACTGTTGTATAGCCTGCTCATCTAGGGAGAGGATCCTCTCTGATTTTTACAGGTGCATTCTATGAGAAATACTTAATGATCTAGACTTAATCTGCATTATATCCTCAAGGAATTTCCAAAATTTACAGAACCAATGACTTGGGAAGGGGTTTCAATTCAAGCAGAATTTACCAATTTGGGAATCGCTCTAAATAAATTATTTATTATCTGCAAATATGCGGAACTAAGTTGAAATACACTAGCCAATAATTCTTAACTTATCCGTTATTTGATAAAAGCTATCAAACATTTTTTGAAAAAAGACTTTTTTTATTGGCTTAAACAAGCCTGGCTTCTCTAAACAAAGGAGTCGAAATGTTTTCTATTTGCTCACTCCCTTACTTTTGAATTGTGGCAGCAATCGCATTATTTAATTGAATCTTTTCGAAAAGAGAATAGAAATGATTCCTTAAAGAAGTATCAATCTCAACTCGATAGTCTCGAATCACTTGATATCAATTACAGGCGTTCCCCAATCCACTTTTTAATCCGCGCAGACACAGCTCTTAAACCTGCCTTTCGCTAAAGAAACAGAGAACCTTATAAAAATTGATTTTGTGGAGGCAGATTCGTGTTATTACAATTGTGCCAGGCAATTGGGTGTTTTGGACGTGGGAGGTCGATAATCAAAATCGTGAGCGACTTGGTGGGTTTTCATTTCCATACATCAACTCAGGCGAAATCTACGGTCTAAAAGGCCTGAGACATCGAGAGATTTTGGAATACTTTGCTTCTCCCCTGGCAATCACCAGGAGGAATTCCATTAATAGTGGCAGATATTTGAAGAAATCTCAGCTCATCCATATATTTCTTACAAGCGAAGCTAAAGTATTGATTGCCTACGAAAGCAGCAATGGAAACTATCACATTGCTGATTGAAGAAAATTAAAATTTTTAAGCTGAGTGGGATTGATAAAATCGAGCCTTATTTAAGCTTCGATTGACTGTTTTTCATCATTTTGACAGCATGGATTCCAATTAAGAACTTAATCCAATTTACCTCCTTGAAACCTTCGCTTCTTTTGATCCGAATTTGATAAAAAAGAGGGTAAAATTTTGGATTGTGACTCAATCCGTAAAAAGAGCCTCGTCCTCACACCTGAAGAATGGGTAAGCGCATTGATTAATTTTTTTGATCAATCAATCTTAAAATACCCAAGAGGCTAATGCTTGGAAAAGGAATGAAGTATCACCAGCTTCAGAAACGCACAGTTTGTGCTTTGGATAGAGCAGGGAAACCCTATCTACTTATCGAATGCAAGCGCCAAGAGGTAAGGATTTCCCAAAAGACAATATGGAACAAGTTAGTGTCTATCATCCAGAGATCAAGAGTGAGTTTTGATTTTTGAGTAATGGCCTAGAGCATGTTTTTCTTCAATATAAAACTAAGAAAAACAATTGTTCAGCTAAGACTGCCCAAATGCCCACGTTAAAAATTCTTTTTTTAGTGATTTCATCAGTTTTTACGTATTTTGAGTAATAGTTAAACCGCTGTTGTAACCATGGGAAAGTAAAATTGCCAATAACCCATGCGAATAGCTCCAGCTCGAAAGCAATTCTATGGCTTTCTGAGCTTCAGAGATTCATATCTGCAATATTTCCTGAAAGACAAAAAACTGAATTTCGCACAAGAAGGGCCAGATTACTGTATTACGAAGCAAAACAAGGCGCGCTTGGGGATTTTTTGTAATGCAACTCAGGCGTGGTGGAAAGTCTATAAAAATTGCTTCAACGGAAAAGACAAATCATTCATTTGCTAAAAGAAGGTGATTTCTTGGCTAATTCTGCATTGTTCGGGTAAGAAAATTATACCAATTCGGCAATGATTCGTGAAGATGCTAAAATCTGTTTTATCCCAAAAGAGTCCATTTCTATCCACCCTGTTGGTAAATACGCCGTTTTTTCAAGCGGATCGCCAAAGAGCTTTAGTCATGAGATAGGAGTGAATGGAATCTCCAGCTTACAGATGCTCAATCAAAAGAGTATTCGAGAGCGACTTGCGTTACGTTCTGCTCCGCAGTTAGGGACTTCCTTGAGTAGAACGGCGGGGGAACCGAAGCGAATCGATCTGAATCCCCTAAGTCGCGAACAAAGAAATAGCATGGAATGGTTGTACCGCCACCGAGTCAGTAATTCGATTGGCTTTTCCAGAATTCCAAAGGATGGTTTGATAGATCGTTCATAGGTAAAAAAAATCTTATTTAAGGATAGAAAGAGGAATTATCGAGGTTATCAGATTTCTAATGCCTGCTCCGAACTGCTTTCATTGAATGGTTTATCATTCATTGAAGTCAGCCCCTATTCAATACTTTTGGATTTTTTTGATCACAGTTGTTGTAGCTCTTTTTGGCCGCGCGGTCAATGCTCAGTCTTTTGCCTATAAAAACCTCCTTTAGTACCCTATATTGAATTCCAATTGCCGAGCTGTTAGGCCCTGGAGAAGTTTCTGATTTATCCGTTTCCAAATTTTCGACACGCGAGAAAAAGAAGAGTTTAAGTCAGCCACCTAAAAAACGGGGCGATAATGGGTTGGGTTTTGATACATTCAAATTGGAACGGTGTCTGTATTTTGGACAAAAATAAACCTGTATTAGTTCTACTGGCACCGTTGGAGCTAGATCTCAGGCTATTGCAAAAATGAACTGCCGCTGGCTTTACTAAGTAGAATAATCTCTATGGAGGATCATTACAGGTCAAATGAGTCAATGCCGCTTTTCCACATTGGTAAGCCAACTATTCCAGTCATAACCTATACAAAGAGCTTGGGGTAATTTGGCTCGAAAGGGCGGAAAAAGTCCTATTAATTTATGTTTCCTGTCTGCTTCCCGACTAAAAGGAAGTTCAACTCATCCCAATTTTACTTTACTGCGTAAATCAAGGTCCAAACAATCCATCTAATGAAATATTTTTTAGCCGAATTCTTTTAAATACTTATCACATCAGTGATGTATCATGTCAAAAGTGCTATTCTGGAATGCTGGAACCAACTCCTCCTAAATCACGAGCCTTGGAATCAGTTGCTGAAAAGCCCATGTCAGCCAACTGGGATTGTCGCTTACAAAGCTTCATCAAAGATAAATCTAAATTACGAACGCTTCATCTGAAAACGATAAGTGCGAATGCACCTGATCGAAAAACTTGGTTCAAAAAATGAGCAATTGTGCTTTACTGATTAATGCTTATAAACGCCTTTACCGTATCGTTTAATATGTTCAAAATTATCTGTAAAAGAGCATAAAGATTAGGGCCAGCCTTTGAAAAATCCCGTTGATTAAAGATGTCTGGCAATTAAATAAATTCTTCAAATGGGGGTCAAGGGATCCAGCTTTAGAATGAGAATCGAACATTCATTTTGAGAAGGAATTTGGGACCGCGCGTAATTCACTTTTGCAAATATCTGTGGCATCGGTTTTCCTGCCGCAATATTTAAATGAGGCATTTATGGCTTCGAACATTGAAGTCGCAATTGGTTTAAAGTGGCAAAGACCTTTGTTGAATGATAAATCCAAGAATAAAATAACGGCAAACTCTGTGGAATTTCATCAATCTTCTCCTGGTTCAGGGGTGATTTTAACTTGAAAATGGTTTCAATTGTGGAATTTTTTTGAATAAGGTACAGCCTTTCAATAAAATATTGATGCTAAAGCCAAGGTTTCCTTACTAGATTATAAATTGGACATCTTAACGAATAGCCAAAGGCCTTTGTAAATTCCTTTCTAACCCAACCCAAAGCAACTTAATGAGGCGGCAACGCGGCATGTAGTGGAACATCGGTAATGGAATTTCGGTGTGACTTTGCCCGAAGACACTCTTCGAAAACTTGATGACAAAGTAAAAATCCACTTTAAAGTTTCAGGAGAATCAAATACTTTTTTTCCAGAACAGCGCTCATGTAATATCTATATGGGGCATATAAATTTGGGCATACCAACCCATATGAAGAATTGGTTTTTGGAAAAAAAAATAACTCGAACTCAGAAGAATGGGTTGAAAGATTGATTATTCCTCCAAACAATCCTGTTTTCCCCATCAAGGGGATAATTTGGCTTATGATGAGTTTGGTCATCGCGGTAAGGTTCCAAGCCAAACAAATTTTGGTGGCCAGGTCAGGATTTGAAAGGGGTTCAAGGATTGTATTTCCAAGCAAGACTTAGAATTAATGGA
>Ga0163217_1021753_pt1 | contig 18316 bp, 24 predicted proteins | sample SynspAceP_FD_185933 | JGI IMG/M metagenome (GOLD analysis project Ga0163217, IMG submission 185933) | Saline lake microbial communities from Ace Lake in Antarctica - Synechococcus sp. Ace-P (PacBio error correction) | ecosystem: Environmental > Aquatic > Non-marine Saline and Alkaline > Saline ...
CTTTGGGGAGGCACTGGCGGGGAGGGGAATCCAAACAAAAACCAAGCGGGCAAAAAAACTTTTGTGAAAACAAGGGGGTCCCAAAAAAATGGCCCCGGGTGCAGCGCACATGGTTTCCCCCCAAGGGAAAAGGGTGGGGGTGGATTCAAATGGTTGGAAAAAAGTGAGCGAACAAGAAATCGAAGGAACGCGCCCGAGGACGTGGGACGGCCGAAGAATCGCGCGGAAGGTGTTCACCATTCGACATTTCCGCCCTCTTTTCACCGACAATAGCGGTGGATAAGATGGAGCCACTAGCCCCACACTCCGGGAAATAACCCGGCCTGAGCCGGTTTGCCGGCCAGGTCAAAGCAGTACATGAACAAGAGTCGTACAGTTTGATTGTAGACCGGTCTCGACACATAGAGCCAGAAAAAGACGTATGTTACACATCCGTGCGGGAAACGCCATGTCGGCGCAAAGAAACCGGATGTTTGCGAGAGGCGCATGAAGTAGTGTGCCGGAAGACCGCCGAAGAGGGCGAAGGGAAGTCCACGAGACAAAGAACATCGAATCAGGATCTTAGCCGGGTGAGCGGTGGTTCGAGGACCGTATGATCCAGAAGCGTGGCCGGTTGTGGGGGCGTACAGTGAGGTGGCGGAGATGAAGTCAGCGATGAAGGCGCGGCCGCTTCCATACCGATGTGACGTTTAGGGAAGCACCAGGGTTAGCATCAGTTTTAACCAAGACGCATGTAGATCGTGAATGCGACAGAGATAGAGATGCCGACAAATGCGGAAGACGATCAAGGTACAGGAATCCGATGTCTTTATGGTCTCGTGACATGAGAACCAGGCGCGTGGAAAAATAGCCCGCGCATGCGTCTTGCCGGGTCATGGCCGTGGAATGGGCTGCGTCGTGCCATGCGGTGCCTTCCTAAATTACGAAAAGTTGAACTGCAGGATTTGGCGCCTGTTGGCCTGAGACCGCACCTGTGGCGGACTGTAACAGCAGCGGCTTCTTAAAAAGCGAAACTTGCCCGGCAGGCAATGGTGCGCGATGAGTCGTGCAGGGGCAAGTATTTTTTCAAGACCCGTGAGGGGGAAATCCGGTAAATGGTGGGATATACCGGGCTTGTTCGGAAGGTGGAAGAATCCCCGCTTAGAAAAGCCGGCTTTGGCGCTTCTCCAAGAAATCCTCGTGCAAGAGCTCTGGCGCAGTGGCCAGATCCCAGATCATCCATAAGTGGCTGGCAGGCCAGGTCTACCAGATCTGGGTACCCCGCGATTTTTTGCGGTAGGTCATGCTTGACTTGATTTGGGGGTGGCGGTTAACTCAGGCCGTTGGTCGGTGTTGCCGCAAGAGGGGACAATATCCGGGTCGAAATGGCTCAAGGTCCGGCTGCAACATTGATGGGAAATGCCTATGAAAGCTGACCAGTTTTTGCGCTGCGAGACGGATGCCGATGCGGGCGATTTTATCCGTGCTGCTTGTGGTGGGCCTGTCAGCGGGAAGGTTCTCTCGGCCGTGCCGGGGTGCGGGGGCGACCCAGGACGCACTGACGGGCCCTCGCGGGATGCTCCCCGTAACCTAGATTGGAAGGTGGTCGGCAAGCGTGGTGAGTTACGCGGTCCAGGCCGTCCTAGTTCCTGTAGCCGAACCTGCCGGGCGGTGCGAGGGGCCGGGCGCGCGCCAGACGCCAGCATCAGATAGGCCACGCCGCTGTTCCGCGTCCGTGAGTGAAGGTTACTAGGGTTGCCGGCAGTCGCGCGCTTGGTTCGCGGAAACCGTCAAGTAAGCGGTCGGGGGTCGGGTGAAGAGTCCACAGGGGCCTTGCCGAGTGTGCCGAGGAGTATAGCGATGCGGCGGAGTGTTCGACAAGCCAGGATAGCAATTCGATGGCGCCGAGGCCGGCTAGGAGATCAGCGCACACGCGCCTCCATTCGGCGCAGCTTTGCAGCCGATCGCGAAAGAGCCGTTATCACAGAGTGTCCGGGGGAGGTGATCCATATTTCGAAGTCAATGGGTGCTGGTCCCTAAATGCGGTGCGCGCCGACGAGGGAAAGGGGCCCTGGAAGGCCGTCTCGGGCCGCGGCCGCTGCGTTTCCTGCCATAAATTTTTGTTGCAACTTATCGTGTGCGTGAGTTCTGGCGCGAGCCCTTGCGCAGCTGCAGGTCCAGAAGGAGTAATTGTGCGCTCGGAAGGACCATCAGCGGGCAACAGCCGGAGAGATACCGGCTCGGGCCAGAACTGGCTGTCGGGCGCGCGGGGGCTGTCGGGACGGGCGTGCTTTCCCGACTGTCCAGTCACGGCGGCGGGCGGCGCCCTCGACACGCGTCCAGGGACCCAGACGCTCTCGCCCCGCAGACTATCGAGCCGAAGAACGTCAATTTGGTGAGACATCGCGCCCGTTTGGTGGAAAGGTGCGCCTCGAACTAGCGCCATCTTTCAGCGGGTGGCCTGAAGGGACCGCGCTCCTGCGCAGGTCCAAAAGGCTGGTGCGCGGCAAAGAAGATATTGCACGATGTGCATGTCGGTTGTCCGTGAGCTGGTAGGGGCGAAATAACATATGTACTCATGAGAGTCTTTGCCCAGCGAGTTGGCATGATAAGGCCGCTGCACCGGTTACCTTGACGCGCTGCTGTTCGGGCGTGGCTCGCCGTATGTTTTCTGGCGACCTAATCTTCGCGCAGGTTTCTGGCCCTCGGCTGGCAATGTCTGGGTTCCAGCTCGGAACCTGTGATCCAGCAGGATGTAAGGCTGCCCCCATTCCTGTAGGCGCAGAGTGCCTTGTTTTCGAGCTTGGCGAAATCCGACGACAATTGCAGCTGCAAGGGCACAGCGTCCCGCGAGACGAATGGTCCGATCTGGACGCGCGAGGTGGGTTGTGCGCCTTGAGGGATGAAACGGGCGCCTGCCATCTGGGATTGCTGGGCATCAAAATTGGAAGATTCCCGACGTAATTGCAAGGTAGGTGCGCGCGGACAATATAGCACGACGTGCGGAGCCATACGGCGAAGAAGAAAGTTTAGTAGATGAGGTGCTCTCCTATCTCCCCCAGATTGATTGCAAATTGGCCTCTTGAGATATGGCCGTCAGCCCCGCCGCTTAAAGTGCACCCAACCATCCGAGGTGGCGTGCGGAGTGGGTCGTGGGCGGAATGGGGTAGATTGCCGCGCAGGCGTTGAGGTCGCTGGTGTGGGGTAACACCCGGTGAGGAAGTCGAGTCTGCTCCGACAGCACCAAATATTTGTAGAGTTTCCCCTAAATCGATAATAAGCATAGTCCGTGAGATAGGGGGCGCTGGAATGCGCTGGTGCTCCTTTCGCGGCGTTCCTTGATTCGCCCGAGCTTTTTACCTTTCACGCCACCAGCGCAAGAGAAATGTAACCCCTGCGGTTACGCAACATTTGCAAATCGAAACTTTGAGCCCTCCGGCCTGCAAACCCTCGTGCATTTTTGGACACACGCGTTGGCGCTGCTCGCATGCGTCCTTGTTGGTGGGCCTTATCAATTTTCAGCCGCCTCACCGCGCACGCCGCGCGGCTTAAAGGTGTTTAGGCGATGCAACGCGGCGGCTTGGCCACCTGGTCCTGAGACTGAAACGCAAAGCATAGCAACTGCGTTATGACGCTTCAGTTGAACTGCGCCCGCTATCTCTCTTCAACTCTTCGACAATGACGAATTTCTGGCACGTCTTTGTACGCGAGCCCGTGCCGATACGGTTGGGGAGAGTTGCCGGACGCAGTCGCACCCGCCGCTTGGGCCATGCATCTGACAGATCGCCAACGGGCATCGCTGTGACTGGTGCGGCACTTGCAAGGGGGTACGCCACTTTTTTTATTTGCCAACCCTTCCCCGTCTGACATTGACTGATAACAGCTTTGGCCTAACTGAATCGCTCGCACAGGCTCAGCCCTTGCCCCAGCCTCCACCTACGGCACAACATCCGTGGGAGGACATCGGCTCAGTAGAGAGGCAGCTACGGGGGCTTACGTGGTCACGGGGGCGCTACGGTCCCTCGGCGCTGGCTAGAAGAGCCTCAATCCCTGGACAGCAAGTGTGGGCGCAGGGATGATCGTGAGCCGAACGGCTGTCAGGTTCTGTCAGTCCAGGCAACGTCAAGGAGGCCCTATATGACTGAAAGGGCGTCTGGTGTTTGGGCGGGTGTTGGAAGGTTGGCGCGTATCTGGTTGCAAAGGTATGTGTCTGTTGCGAGGACCACGCAGCCCAAACAAAGAGATAGCGGCCGCGGATGGAAACTGCGGCTCAACACTTGTTGAATTTGGCGCCGGTCTGATGACGGGGGATGTACGGACGCGGCCGCGCGTGACGGATTGTTGGTGTGATGACGGGAGCCAGCGAATGTTGATCGAAACAGCGAGTCGAAGGCAAGAGCTTGGCCAGTATCGCTTGACGCAATTGTGTGCCCGACTTGCGCACTGAGGCTGACTCATTGAGTGTTCGCGCGCTGTGGTTACGCAATGGGTCAGTCACTCCGGGGCTCGGACGAAGCTGGCAGACGCTGGATTGGCCCCTGGGTGAGCGTGCGCATTCCAAAAGGCTCGGGTTCCAAGGACGGCACAGCCGGTGACATTGCCGCTCGCCGTAGGTGCCGCCCTGTATGTGCGCAGAACTATAGACGTGGGGGATACGGGCCCTTTGCATGGGCTCTAGCCGATCAAAGGGATTGTTCCAGTGGCGGGAAATCGGGCGCGGGCCACTCAGGAAGTTCTTTCGGGGGTCCTTGATGCCTGCTGCTTGTCAGCAAATACGGTCTCGGCGGCTTAAGCGTGATTGGAGCCAACAAAGAATACGCGACGGGCTGGAGAAGAAGCAGAGCTGGGAGCGAACATGAAGTACGTTTTTTGGCTACATCTGGGCCGACGTGACGGTTCCACAGCGGCCTTTTCGAGGCGAAAAGATGACAACGCTCCTGCGCGCCTATTGTAATGGTTTGGCGGTGACAGCCCGTGCAGAAAGCGGTTCTTGCCGAAATGAAAGAACGGGGTGCGCGAGTGTCCCACTGCGCAAGCGAGTCTGGCGCGAACGTTTCTGCTCAGGCTCAAAACCGGGGAAGTGAATGCCCGCCAAGCTGGCCCGGCAGCCCTCTCATCGATACTCCGTAATCGGACTGCGGCCGGCCAGTAGGGACGGTGGCACTCGATGGGGTCTTGCTGGGCCGCGCTGAGAGTGCGAAGTTGCTAGTCGCTGGAGACCCGTCAGCAGCGCGGTGCGTGGACAACACTAAAGACAGATAAGGCGCGCCTGCGCAATGGTTGACCGGCTAAGGCGTGTCACAGGAGGGCCAAGGAGGGCCGCAAGGTGGCGATCGCACAACAGTCTGTGGGACGGGCTGTAGACGCAAAGAATGATGCGCGCAAGGAAGTGCGTGTCGAGTTGTGTTTCATTCCAAAATCGTACGAGCCCAATAGTCCAAGGGCGGGCGCTTGTGCCTTACGCAAATAAGACCTGTGAAGAGCCAGATGGGCGATTCTTCGGACTATTTGCCGTTCGCGCGCCCAACTGTCGGCAGAGTATGGGCGCACCAGCAACTCGGCAATTGCACCCTCGGTCGCTCGGCCTCCGCCAACGATCCGACATCCGGCACCAAGCGCTGGCAAAAGGGGCTGCCTATCGCGCCGACTGCATGCTGCAACATGATGGTTCTCAAGCGGTGGGACAAATTGCGCCTGAGCAAGAATGGAGGAGCTATCGCGGCTTTGATTACCTGGCCAAGCGGAGTGCATCAGCAGGGCGTCACGTTCAATAGAGCGGAATTGAAACCATCCAAACACAGCCAGATCGTCCGGCAATGACCGACAACGCGCTCAAAACACCAGATTTGAGAATAACCGCCAGGCCGCAGTGTGCTTTGCTGTGTCGAGTCTCACGGGTTCGTTTTTAATTACTCTTGAGCCCCAAGGGCGAGACCGAGATGAACCTCATCTTATGCCGGCTGATCCATGCCCCAAGTCTCATCCAGTTTGTCGGATGAAGAGGGATAGCGAGTCCGTAGACCCCGTTCTACCGGCGTGGCGTCAGCCTATCGGGATAGTTCCGCTCTCGCGATGCCCTGCCGGGCTAAGGGATCAATCAATCTCGTTGAACGGCTCTGTCTGAGTCCGTACGAATACGAGTTGTGTCTGCGCTGCAATGCTGTGGAGACGGGCTCAGAAGGAAGGCTGCGTCGGAAAAAAGTGGATCGTTCTACAATCACAAATGCTCCACAGTCTGCCCATTAGCGGCAAACCAATCGCGCGCCTGTGAGTCTTAGCTGGCAGAAAATGAAGGACGACCGTAACCCGCGATCAGCAGGTCAAAGGGGAGCTTGAGCATGCTACTAGATGCTGTCCTTGTTTTGTGAGGAATGGGCCAGCTCTCCAAAAGTCGCTGAAGCCGTATAGAAAATCAATACCTAGGGGTGTAGGTAGCATAGATAGCTTAAGACGTGTGCCGATGTGAAAATGGGACAGTCCTAAAAATATTGGGTATGGAATCAAACTCCTTATGCCTCCCTCTTGGAGGTAACCTGCTCATAGGATCGTCTTTACAGAGGTAAAGTATCTTAGCAGCGCGCTAAGGCGTTCACGATAAGTGAAATCATGTTGAGCATCTTTTCAAATGCGAATTACTGAGGCATGGAGGAATCGACTACCAAACTTTCCCATGGCCTAAATTTGCGGTTAGACTGTTGGATGTGCGAATTCAGGAATCCAACTCGACGAACAGGTTCACACTCCCAATTGTCGCTATGTCAGCTTGTGCTCGTGCATATGTTCTTGCCGGTCTTCGCATAGTGACGACGCTCCAACATCTAACCTGTCCATTCACACGAAAGTGGCCTACCCACGCGCCAATTTTATACCGGCCTCTAGTCGCGCTCCGTTTGAGGGAGTTCGCGAGAGGGGCGAGGAAGCCAAGCTCCGTTTCTTAGTCCACTCTCTACATGCTGGTAATGGTGTGGGGCAATTGGAGTAAGAATGTGGTAATAAATGCAAGTATTACGCGCATGCTCGTAAGTGAACCCATAAAACAGTGAGTTTCATTGGCGCCGGAAGTGTAACGAACATTCCAAGCCTAAATAATTACCGCGAGGCTTAAGCCCAATAGATCTGTCCGGCGGGGTAATTTCGACCCGTGCAAAACGCTGCGTGTGGCGAGAAGAAGCCGATGGCCACCGCATACCAGCGACCGAGTGAACGATGATCAATCCATGATCAGGGCGCGACTGTGCGGTGTCCAGCTCTCCTGTGTGCCGCCCGAGACGACGTGAGTACGCTGTGCCGAAGGCAGATTCGCTAGACATCCTCGAACGCCCAGATCAAGAAAATTCCGTCAGGCTGATTGATACGAAGAAGATGCCCGAGACGAGGACCACAGACACACTCAGAGCATGGTCGTGAGAGCCATGACTCGAACCCACTTCCATCCATCCAGAGGGACGTGCTCCGAAAGCGTTGAGTAACTGCGTGTGCGTGCTGCGGGAGAAAAAGCGCAACCGTTGCCAAGGAGCCTAGGGTAAGCCGACCACGCGCCAGCGAGTTGGTTACTGGTGATCTGCCGGCAGGATGTGGCTGCGCGGCCGGCCAAACAAATCGATCAGCGTCATGGTCAACGAATTGCAGTGGTGCTTCATGGCCAATACCGGCTGTGCTTGAATCAGGTGTTGGAACCCTGCGCGGTGCGGGGTGGACCCCCTGAAACCACTCGCCAAGCTTATCGCCGTGTCCAACACGCGACACGAGGGCGGGAACTCGACCGCACACTTCAGCAGGCCGAACATCACGCCTCCCCCAGATCCCAACACACAGCTACACCGGCCGCAGGCAGCATAAAGCTGTTGGAGTGCAGGGTTCAGCTTGCGCGCATTGCCCGGGTTCTGTGTAAACCACCAAAACGCCCAAAACGATGAAACGCGAATCCCGCCGAAAGATCGAAGAGAGCACGTGGAATACACGATGTGTGAGTGACTGTCGGCGTCGCCAACCCATTGGGACAGGCTGTCATGGGATGCAGGGGCAAGTAAAACTGGCGTTGTCTGAAGCGCCGATGTAATTCCGAGTGGAGAGACTCGCCCTATGCCGAATGCCGAGTCCAAGTCCCGTATTGGTGGCACAAAATACAAATAGCCGCAGCAGCACCGGACCGGCGACCTGAAACGCAGAGTTCACGGCGATAACCCAGAATGATGCGCACGAGCGGGGTAAGGATTGTTGGATGCGAGGTCTGGTTCACCTGCTCCATTGCGGCCAGGAATCAGCCCTCTTGCGGCATCCCTACGGCTGTTGACCCCAGCGCGCCAGCCCCAAGAACTGCTGATGTCATCAATGCAGCCGGGTGCCCGCCCAACGGATTCAGGATCGCGGAATGAACAACCTGCCCGAGGCGTAAACCCGAGCCTGTCTACGCGACGCACACACGTCCACGGTCACTTGGATGACTGCGGATGCCTCGGCGCGGTGGCTCGATGTGTTCGGCCTGGCGCTGTAGGCCGCTTCGATCTATCGGGCGGTTGCTGGTGACGGGCGCGTTTGCGATAGATTATGCTGCGGAAGTAGACGTGAAGATGGCCTCGCTGACAGAAATCTACCACCATGGTGCGAACCGGCCATCACAACACCGAGACCGCCGGTCAAGATAAGACAAGGTAAAACAACACCAGAATTGCCGGTGGCGGCAGCGGACTTTAACTTTTGCGACATAGATCCGGCCTTAGCGATGGGCGTCCTGAGTTTCACAGGCCTGGCTGCAAAGTTCGCACGTCGCGCGCGCTGGCCAAGTAGAATCACCACGAACGCAGTCAAAACGTTCCGCGTGCATCGCCTTGTGTCCCGCGTCCCGACCGAATGAAAAAACAGATGTGCCGCGCATGAACGCCAGACATGCGCAGACGAAATTGCGTTGTGTTTAAAGCTGATCAGGTCTTGCCTCCAACCACCTGTTCGGGAAATGCGGAAATTGACCACATGATATCCATTGCCCAGACGACATAAAGAGCCTCAGCGGGTTGTGCAAATTGGCGACATCATGCATCGCGACAACTTCGGACCCTTCGGGTGATAATCCGGTCAACGCCAAGTTTTTGCTGAGAACGGGGAGTGCGGTTTTGGTCGTGGCCTTTGGGCCCCAGACCAACGGGTACGTGCCGATCAATTTCAGGTTTATGGCCGCCAGACCACAGAAATGCTGGCCTCCCAGAAATCCGATCTCCATCGCGACAGCCCCCGATTTCAACAATCCGACAATGCCTCGCGATCAGCACGACAGCGCGCACGATATGTCGCGACCACAGATCACATTAAGCTGGAAACGTGCTTCGCATGCAGCCACGGCGTGGCCTCGGAGACGTCGATGCGGATGACAATGGTGCCGACACGCTGCAATTCGGTGCGACGGTAACTGCCGAAGTTTCGCTAAGGCCAACGAGCCCAAGAAAGTCCGGTTGCCGTGTTTTGTCATCAGTATATAAGATAGCTTCGGCCCTGCGGATTCGGGCAGACCTTATCACGGGGGGCATCATAAACCGCGCGATACAGCACGCGCCATTCCAGAAAAGTTAACATTTTGGCTGGGCGCTGGCCAGTCAGGGTCATCGGCCGGTGCACGTTTCTGGCCCGATCGTGTTAGATGCATGAGCGGTGCGACCGTCCCCCCTGTTAAAGCGCGCCGCCTCGCCACACGATCTACGCAGCGGGCCGGTCCGTTCACCTCGGCGATGCCAAGTGCGCCGCGAATGCTTCTGGTAGTGGCGCGTGATAGCCTCTCCGCCTTGCCGCGGGATCACGTCCTCGTACGCGGGGCATAATCCGCCACCCGCTGCGCGCCTTCGAGGATATCGAGGATCTGTATCCGGTCCGGCGCTGCGGTTTGTCAGGATGAATCCCTGGAGGTCACAGGCAGCGATTTCGGCTCCTAGGCGTTGCACTGCGCAGCCTCGGTCAGCCCGTGCGGTCCATAAACGCCGCGACCAGTTGCGCGCATCATCGATCACGGCCCCGCCGCCATTGGAGCCGACAGGATAAGTGCCGCATCGTGCTGCGTCACCGCAATCAGGTCACGCGGCCTCAGGTCCAACTGTCCAGCGGATCGCGGTCCACCATCGGTATTCAAAGATACCTCGCCGCCGCCTCGGATCAGGGCAGGGGCGCAAGCATCAAACCGGAGTTTGTTCGAGACGCGGGCAGGATAAATCATCCCAGATCACCTTGCGGCTGTAAATCCTCTTTCCTCGAACGTTCGCTGCCGGGTCGAATTGCAAGGTGCAGATCCAGTTTATCACGGCGATGTCGGTTCGGGTCAGGGGCAGAAGATGGGGCTGGATCCCACAACCCCGCAAAACCCGGTCTGTCCGATCACGCCATCGAGGCAGCCGAGCAGGAATGGTCTTTTTGGCCAGGTCCGTGCCACACGCCACATGGGATCGCACCGCTCCATTTCGGCTCCGCCTCTGCGGTGCATCTGGGCCAGGAGTGGGCCGAACAGCGAAGCCATCTGCGCCGATGATCACCGACCCGAGACGCGCCGCGCCTCGCGTGGCGGCTTTCCAGGCATTAGTGCCGGGCCTTGATCGCCCCTGGGTTGGAACCCCGTTGCACCGCCAGCCGGTCCTCGAACCGCCTCCGGCCTGCGCGGCCGGATCAATGCGTCCGTAACAGCATCAATCTGCAACCCAGGCGCGTGTACGAAATAGGCGGGCCATGTGTAGCCCGCGCCCAGCCCGCGCGCTGCGTCCAGACGTGCATGGCCGCGTTGGTGTAGAACGCATAGTCCCTCTGTAAGCGGGATTCCCGACTCGTCCAGCGTTCGGGCAGGCCCAGTTCCCACACTCGCATACTGGCAGAGGGTTGCAGGTTTATCCGCAACACGAGCGGGCCGCAATCTGCGCGGTTGCTTCGAACACCTGGACGCGAATACCCACTTGATGCAACCAGCGAGCCGCCAGACCGGAAATCCCCGCCCTGCGATCAATAACCGTCATCCCTTCCGTCCTCCCGAGTTCCCGTGGCCACTTTGATCACACCCGGCATTGCGCCCCATCGAATCAAGGGCTCCATGCTTTGATTTTGGGTAAGCTGTAAAGCCGCCGGCTGCCTGTCTCGCCGCCTGAATTCCCAATAATTTATGAAATTTTGCCGGGCCAACTAAAACCGCTGCCTGCGCGTAATTAACTGTATATTGGTGCGTTAATGTGCCCCCCGAATCACAAGGAAGTCGTTTGCTCCCCAAAGTGGGGGACCGCTAACAATAAGAAAAATGTGTGTAAAAGTTGCCGGAATGTCTTCAAGAAGTGCGCGGCCAAAATAAACGCGAAACCGGGAGGGTTGCAAGCATCGAGTGTGAGGATACGGGCATGGATTGTTTCCTGCTCGAAGAAAGCGTCGGCCGCGTTGCTGTTATTGGCGGAACGGCGGTGGATGGTGCAGCGCCTGCGCAGGTGCCGAAGTCAACACTGCAAGGGATCTTCCGTATGAATGACCTCTCCGAAACTGCGCGGTGGATCGTGCTGATCCGAACAGACGTGCAGGAGATAATGCCCCTACCAGCGCGAATTTGGGACGCAGCACAGGCTGATTACAAGCGTCTTCTGGCAAGTGCTGTAATGACAACGGTATTCAGCGGCGACATCAACATCACACTGTGGATGGACGCGAGGCAGCGGCAATCCCGCCCGTACAAGGCCCCTCCACCCAAATCTCCAATGTCCGCATTACAGTTGAATCCGGTCCAAGTTCACCTCTTTGGCGCGCGCGCAAAATTGCGCGCTTGGTTTTCCGCGGACAGAGCTGCCCGAAGGAATGTTGCGACCGGCGAGACGGCAAGCCTCGGCGTGCCTGAAAGCACCGTGAGTGCAGGGGTAAGAGGCTGGCGTGCGCAGGGCCACGCCAAGGCGGCCTTGTCGGCCAAGAGCTGTTGAACGGGCAGAATCAAACACCAACCGCAAAGGTGAACGCCGCACACATCGCGCGCTGAGCACAGGGGCACTGACCTTTGGGCCCGCTGCTCATCCACGCGACGCGAAAACGCACATGTGCGTCCGCAGACGCGTCGCAGCACTGCGGGCTTGCCGAGGGTGACGTGTTTTTCGCACCGAGGAAATCGCCTGTCGACTGATAAAGGTTGGCGCCGCATCGGGAGCGTTCAGCGCCGTTGCTCTGAGAGGCGAGGCCGGGATGCAGAATCGGGCATCGGGGAGCAACCCGCTCGCAATGCACCCTGCGCAAGTTTTTTTGGACGCACCAATGCGCCGTTGTGGGCTTTGGGCGCGAGCTAATCGACACTGGAGGGGCCTGACGCTCAACGCGTAATTGGTTGATGCGCGAGAAGCGTGACAATGGGCCAGCTGAAGAGGAGCATTGGTCTTGAACGGCGAGATCGCGGGCATTGGCGGCAACTCCGGGGGAATTCGACTACAGCTGATGCCTGGGTGCGTAGGTACGAGCGTCCCCGACGAACTAACTGTTGACAAACCGCGAGGAGTACGGATGGCCTACGGACCTGAATCTCCAGCCCGCCCCGGGCCTTTTTTGGAGCGATGAGGTTGGACGAGGGTCGCTCTATATTGTTAACCCGCCAATGCGACATAGAGATGCCGGGATAAGCGCATCGCCAAACGAAAACTGCACCTACCGTTGGGTCTGGCTTTTGCTGACTGCAACAGACGCGATGATGTCTTTCGGCGAGGACCGCATACACATTGCTGACAATGCCGCGAGGCGCCGATTCGACTATCCGCGATGACAGGCCTTGAACGCCATAAGACGTGGCGTGACTACTTACTCCATCAAGGCCGGGCGGTGACGCCCGTATTCGGCGGCTGTATGCGGAATCGGCCTAGCGGTGGTGCGGCAGCATTACCGTGACGGACGCGGCGCGGTGTAATACGTAGACTTTCGGTGAGGCAGCCCGTCACCTTTGCTCTGCGCGGCAGTTCGATTCCGCTTATGAGGCCGCGGAGCTGGACGAGGCTACATCGGGGAGACAAGTCTCTTCGTATTTCAGAGGCGGCGGCGGGTACCAAGGAGTGCGCCGGGGCAGAGCTACCAGGTCTCTCGTCGTGCAAGTGGGCACCTGGGAAAATCCATGTCGGCGGGCGCAGCTTTGTGGGCCTGTCGCGGAGGGTGCGCGTGGGCGTGACCGATACATAATCGGTCCTATCCGTCGGGTTTGCCGATCGCGGGCTGACACTCGGCGAGGAAGAGTTTTTTTTCAACGGCGACGGAGAACGTGGCACTCGGTGCGCGGGGATCGGGTTGCGATAACAACACCTGGCACATCGGGTCCGGTGCGCCTGTGAATCTGGCTGTGCCACGTCAGGGCCTGATAACGAACGAGAATTTTCAGTCTTAACATCGGCATAGGGCAGTAATTTCCCTGAGTGCGTAGATTTCCCGCTTATGCCTGCCGCCTTGTGCGCGTCCTGTTGACCTGGCCGTGCCGCTGCCCAGGAGGAGGACAAGGGCTTCCTCGTCGGTAAAATCCAGGACTGCTTAGCGGCGCGGGCAGCGACGTCAACAGATCAACCCGGCTTCATGGGGACGCTGAGTTCAGGGCGTCCTTTGAACAGATGACGATATCGGACGCCGGATGGTGTCTGGCTGACCATCGAAAAGGACGTGTGCTTTGAACTGGAACCGCTCCGATTTACTGCGTGGCCGGTCCTCGAGGTGGACGCGAGGGCTGAAGGTGCCGAACGCATTGAGCCGTTCCGCGCGCTGCCCCAACAGGCGAAGAAAGTACGCTGCCCGCACGGCAGAAGCTACACCGTTCACGCTTCCGACATTGCCAGACGTGCCTGTCGCCATCAACATTACAGGTCACATCGACGCATCAGGCACTAGGTTGAAGTTGGGCGCGCCCCTATTGGCGAAGGCGGCCAAGCTGTGCTGCAAGCCAATTAGCTTGTGTGCTGATTGACGATGGGCTGATGCGGTGTTTTACATAAGTCGCAACGGGTGACAGACGGGCGAAGCGCGGCGCGTTTTCGATTGAAACCCGACCAAACTGGCGCGGGGGCGAGGATAACGGCTGTGATTATTGCTGTCACTGGAGGAGGCCGAAGAGGGGCCTGTGGTGTCCAGTTGCTCAACACGCCTGACCCGTGCCGGTCTGTGACGCTGACGGTCAGTGGCGGACGGATGGTCCACAGGCAACGCGGACGACGTACACGAACCCTGATCTCAAGATTCGACAGGCCGACGGGCAGGAACGTCCTGGCGGACAGAGCCAGATGGTTGAACCACAGGGCGACGCCGGGCAAATCCCCCGACCGCCGGATCATAGCCAATTCGGCGGTGAGCATCACTGGCGGTCCATTGTCCGCAATAACGTGATTTCCTTTTGGCCGCCTAGACGTGCGCCCTGACCGCGGGATGCCGGTGATCGAGGCTAGGCGGCGGAAGGTCGCCGGTGGTCATGCGTTTTTGATGCTGCAGGGCGGCGCCGATCGATCGTGGTCAGGGGCCGCGTGCGCCTGTCGGAAGAAAAATTGGCCCCCGTCTTGTCGAGTTGGATATCTGAAGGCACTGTTTTGCGCAAGCGGCGGTATGTGCCAGGGGGTGCTGGCCTGCCCCGGCGCTGGTGGCGCGAAGCAGGTCAGCACCCTTTGCTGAACGTGGACTACCGAACGTGGAGAAATGGCGATGTGTACAAAGCGCTGTTGTCGAACATCAAGGGTTGAAAGAAGCGATCAGAGCCGAAGTGGCACGCAAACAACTTGCGCTCACGACGGAACGTAGCTGACCGGCGCGATGGGGCAATATCAGGCCAGCTGCTGGCACACTGGAGAACTCACGCGCCACAGAGCGTGGGCGCGTCGGATGCAGCATTTGTCCGAAAGCGTTGGGATCACGAGATCAAAGAGCACGACAGAGATTATCAAACTTGTTGGTTGAAGAAACCTGACCGCTGCGTATCACCAATCTGGATCGTGGAGGCAGCCGAACTAATAGTCCTGAAAGGCAATATTGGTTTTCAACGGCTGTTGGGCGGAGGGTCTGGAGACGAGGTCGATGTACGAAACGTGTTTGGGGCCCCCCCCCCCGCTGCGACCTGGACTCTCAGCCGCCTTCCCCGCCTTGCAGGGCGGCGAGCGTGGGACGGTGCAAGCCTTCGCTGTCGGGTTCAGGCAGTGTCCCGACTTCGCCGCTTGCGGTCGTTGACTGCAAAGCCTCGGCGCGTGGCGGAAAATATCAAGACGGGCATATCGCACAGCGCCGATGCATGCTGAGGACCGTACCGATGTGTCGCTCAAGCGATCCGGCAATGAAACGGCACTTTCCTGCGCGATCTGGAGCTTAACAACTCTCCGCTCGCGCTTTTTACCGGCGCTGCCGAGTTGTCGTCCAGTTCCCGCAGGGTCGTCGTTGATCTGCTGCTTCGCGAATTGCGACGGTGCGCCCGCAGTATGAAAGGGCCGGTACCCTGAAATGGGGGTGGCCGACAGAAAGCGTGTGACGGGTCTGGAATTTGTGGAACGGTGAACGCAGACGTCCCTAGATGTCACTCTTCACGCTGAATCGGTATCGCGGACGGTCCAGACGCGGCACTGGAATTCGCCGCGCGGGTGCCTGGAAAACGTGTCCGAAAATTCTTCACAGCCGTGACGGGGTGCGCTGTAAACGGCCGGATTGGTTCCCCGTTCGCCAGAACGGCCCGGAAGGCGGTTGCTGCAGTGCAACCGACGCGGGAATGGCCCTTTGACGCCAGCGGCGCGGATCAACGGTTGTGCTGACCGCCGCGCGCTCGACCTCGGTCTCGAGGTGGCTAGATCCACAACGTTTTCCGCGATTGCGCGCAGGTCTCGGGACCGGTGCGCGCACGGGCCGGCTGCGCCAGACCGACATAGCGTTTCCAATCCAGACAGGATGCTCGGCCCCTAATTAGACGCCAAAAGGTTGCGGTTGAACGGCCGCGCTGACGCCCCGCCGATCGACATGTCCTTCGATACTATCCGTGTCCGGGAAACGTGCAGCCGCTGGTGCCGCAAGTAAAGACGGACCGTTTGCGCGCCACCGGCCGCTAGCGCCAGACCGATTCAGGGCTTTTATGATCGACACCTGTATTCCGCAACCGGCCCCATACGGTCGCGACGGCGCTCGTGGATAGGGGTTGCGGCAACGGTCCGATATGTCTTCGCTTGATTCAACGTGAGCCCCTGCCCCATGTTCGCGCCGCGATTGGCCAGCCCCGTGTGGAACGGCCCGCATTCGCCGCCACTGGCAACCTGCGCCGAGACCCCTAGGGACTGAGCCGTGGACAGCCCAAGCTAAGTCCGTCCGGAGCAGATCAGCCGCGCCACGAGTGAACGGCCGTGGTGACAGGCGACAATGCAGCGGTGGATTTCAACCGTGTGCTGTGCCTAACCTTGCCAGCGTCGCGTCCACCTGGAACTCTTAACGGCCCGCTGAACGTTAACGGGACAACGCGCCACAGGTCGCGCAGGGTTCTGGCGGCTGCGACACGTCGGTCCCGGTCCGCGCGGGGGCCTGCGGGCACCGCAGGGCACGGGTTGCTTGGGGCTGGGGTGGCGCAAACCCCGGCTAGCTTCGACATGCGGCGTACTCAAGGCCTAACGTGGCCGCTCGGGGGCTTTCGCACGGGGTCCGTTCAGTGGCGGGCCGCGCAGAGTCGTGCAACGCGGCCAGGCTGAACCGTTGAGCTTCTGGTGTTGTGCAGCGGTCCGGCCTGGGCTGGGCGCGCTCAGCGGGCACGATACAGAGTCATCACAGGGGCGGGTTCAAATCGTGACTGGCACCGGAACCTGCCGCATCGCAGCTGGGAAAGGCATCAAAAGCGCGTAACAATAACGCCTGGGCTGGCCCATTACCGTGCATAATGTGGACCTGAGCGGCGAATCGAAGCCAGCGGGGGGGGCGGCCAGTCCTGGGCCGGTCGAACGGGGCGTTGGCCTGTACGGGGCTCCGCGTCCCCCACAGGCTCGGCCCCGGGGGCGGGGCCCCCCTTAGTTGCGCCTTACTGGGCTTTTTTGGGGATAAAAACAAACCAAATATCGCAACTTATCCTGAAGGCCGAAGCACCGCATCGCACTGCTGTCCATCGCGCTCCGTATCGCAGGCATCGGTCAGACGTGCCGCGCTGGCGGCTGGCGGGGCCGGTGACGGGCCCGGTGCGGGCGCCCCTCAGCGGGGATATCCCAACATGTGGCCGAAGAATCCAAACTGCACCCGTTCCCTCCTCCACCCGGGCGCTGACCAGCATGCGGCGAATTTATCCTCTCCCGATCGCGACGATCACGTCGGGTCCGCGCCCGGTCCGCCGATAGACCGCGGGCGGCACACCGTGCGACCTGCGCCGGCGCTGCTGGCCCGACAGGGTGACAGCGGTGGCACGAAGCCGACTCACCATCGTCCCTGGGTGGGCGCGCGCGGCTGCGGGCATGGGCATCGGGCTCGACATCCAACGTGAAGATGCGCGCAGGGGCGCGCCCCGCATCTATTGGTGCGGGCGTCGCTGGGCTGGCGGCTGGAAGTCTGGGTGGGCCACGTTTGCCGGATCACGAGGTGCAGTCACGGAACTAGACAGTCGATCGTCCGCGGGCCCGCTTGCAGCTGGTTGCGTGACCGGTTGCGATAGCGTCTTTGGCAAAGATTGCCGCTTTGATCCTGGAAGAGAGGGCTTACCGCGACAGGTTTCAAGCAGGGCGATCTGATCCCTATCTTGTGTCCTGCTTCGTCCTCACCGCGGACTTCGACAGCTCAATCCGGCCACGGCGAGCGTGGGACTCGTGTGAAGGGCCGCAGACCATCCGGTGGTCAGTTTTCTGAGTTCCCACCACCGCAGGGCCGCAGGACGAGGTGCTGGGCAGCTGGCTGTCGGGAGCGCAATATCTGCCGGAGATTTTCTGCTTTAGGCGCCTGCAATGGCCGTAATTGCGGTGGCGGTGTGTGCGGGGCGCGCGACAAACGGGTTGGATTCGAGCAACCGTGAGGGACCATCACTTCGGGCTGGATGATCCTGTGACGTGACCTACAACCGCAGCGGCGAGAACGGCGCTGCGGGTCGGCCAAATATCTCAGCGAGACAAGCATCTATTCCGATGTAACCGCCGCGGTCGGACGGAACGGGCGAGGTGTCCATTGAACAATCGGACATTGGTTCCTTGCACGCCGAACTGCTCGTGGGGCAAGGCGGAGCGTTGGAGTCAGGCTCGCGATCGGGGAGCGTCCCTCGAGTGCGGGGTTGCCGTTGTCTTTGAGACGGGAACTGACATTGGATCCCGGCCGTGAAGCGGTCCGAAACTGGCCGCGTTTGAAACTATTCAACATGACCGTCGCTCTCCGATCGCCAGGCTGGATGAGCGGCGGAGGTGATCGT
>Ga0163217_1087228_pt1 | contig 18311 bp, 13 predicted proteins | sample SynspAceP_FD_185933 | JGI IMG/M metagenome (GOLD analysis project Ga0163217, IMG submission 185933) | Saline lake microbial communities from Ace Lake in Antarctica - Synechococcus sp. Ace-P (PacBio error correction) | ecosystem: Environmental > Aquatic > Non-marine Saline and Alkaline > Saline ...
CTGGTTCTTCGTTGTTCCGAGGGAATTGCAATGCATTTCTACACAAATTGATTAAGACTTGTGGGTAAATTTGATTTTTCATCCAATAATAGTTTCTAGCCTTGGGTCTCCATTTGCATTTCAATGGACGTAATTCGAAATTCCCTCTAGATCCTGTCCCTACCACAATATTAACCTATCCATAAATTTTGAAACAGTAACCATTTTTCTTATCTGGAGAGGTAATATTTTAAGAAACTTCGTACGATTGTACGAAGCTCATCAAGGTTAGTTCCTTGATCTTTAATCACTTCCACAGCCTTTAATGGTGTTTGCCAAACGTTTTTGATATTCAGTTTCCATCCACAAGGCCTTTATTTGCGTTGAAGTGATATTTTAAAATGGAATCGGAAATGGAAGTTTATTGCGTAATGGAATTCCATAATCTCATGGGGTCACACCCTATCAATTTGGTCCAGGATTCGGTTCCTTTTTCGTACCAATTCCTGATGGATATCTTGGATAACCAACAATAATAATTCTTGTCCGTCTAAAAATTAAAAGAAGGAAGACTTTATGGCGAGATCTACTTTTTTCGCGTCATTGGTCCAACTGGAACATCGGCGCTCGAAGGTTTTAATTCACCTGAAAATTTGGTAATAAATTTCGTCAACCTGTGATAGTTGCTTAATAGGTTAAGCGGGTATAATTAAGCATATGCTCAAGTCTTGGAATTGGCAAAGGATAGTCCCTTGTTATTGATCGCTAAAATGCCATGCCCTGTTTTTAAGATCTCTTTGGTAAAACCTTCTGTGTCTGAATTTTTTTTAAATGAATCTTTTGAATCATTTCATTGAGCATGTTTCAGACTGGTGATTAAGTTCTTTAAGGCGACTTAACACTCAATTTTTTCTGGAAATCTAAGGGTAAAATCCCATTTTTTATAGCGTGCGAAGAAGTAGGCAATTTTTCTGTTGTATCATTTACATAATTCTTATTAAAATGGTAAAAGGTTTGCAAATACAAGAACGGATGTGTTAGGGCGGGCAAGGACAATAGCTTTCTTTAAATAGTAGATAAGCAAATTAATGGCTGTAGCACTTATAAATACTACTCTGCCAATGGTCCTGGAAATAGAAGTTTTTTACTTCACCATTTTTTTTTCACTGCTTTTAATTTGTTGTAAGAGTGTTTGTCGAGAGATTCCATTGGGGCCGCTGCCTGCACTTATGCCTTCATTGTTGTGAAGTGCCTCCATAATCCATAATTTCCTCATTTCGTCCAAGGGTCTTTGCCCAAGCTCAGTTGATGGTGCAAGACTTGGCATTCAATAATGAAATCGGTAAAGTTTTAGAATATTTCCTTCGCAGAGTAATTACCGCCTTTCCAGGGTGTGTTTGTAATTCCTCACATTTCCGGCCAAGAGTATTGTTTTTATCAGCTTTCTGTCGGCAAATATCGTTATGCGGATTCCGTGTTTTGCATATTTGGCCACTATATCCTTTAAATAAAAAAATCGGCCAATTCATATGTCATCACCTCTTTCCCGTAGGCAGGAACTTCAATTTGGATGGTATTTATTCTAATACAACAGATCTTCCCTAAATAGGCCATCTATTACCATTTGTTCAAATTGCCCGTGTTTGCGCAGACCAAGTCGAAATAATCTACTGATAGCCTTATTGGGAAACCAACACGCACAAGACTTTATTTTGGATTGCAGAAAGCAATTTGGGCCTGCATTTGGAAAGAATAAGGTTTCCAAATTTTTCATCCAAAAAACAAAGGTGCCTCCGTTGCAGCTTCAATTTACCGGATTCTATCCTCCTTAGCGTCTGTAAAGGCCCCTTTAAGATGACCAAATAAGTTCGCTTCGAATAAATTTCGGAAATGGGAGCCATATCTACAGCAATAAAGACTTCGTTCTGGCCTAAGGAGATTAGTCTGGTGAAGTTTGGTTCCGGCAATGAGTTCTTTCCCTGTTCCATTTTCAACAACCGTAATTAAGACATTGACATCTGTTTTGGCTAACTTTTGGGTTAGATTTAATACGGAAGTCAGGCTTTGAATTTGCCAATGAATAAAAAGTTTTATCTTGGTTAATGACGCTGTTTAAAATTGGTTTCCTTTTTGTTTTAGTTGATTATTTCCTTTTGGGATTTAACGCAGCATATAGGCAACTTGACGGTGGCCAAACTTTCTCATGTTCCAAGGTTTTTAAAGAATAAAATCTGATGCACCTTCCTTCAGGGCCCTAACCGCAGCCTCTACGTCCGCCCGTAGCTGTCATCATAATAACAGCAGTAAAAGGGTGTTTTTTTTTGAATTTCCTTTAGCCAAAACAAGGCCTCGTTTCCGGAAATTCACACCGGCGGAAAAATTCCATATCAACAGAAAAGCAACATCAAATTTTAGCCAAGTCAGGAAAGGAATGATATTTGATTTGGATTGGAAATTGTTATGATATTGTCGTACTCGAACTGCAATAATATTTCCAGTGCAACTTAAAACACTTTTTTTGTTGTCGTCTATAACTAGGATTTTCGCATCTACATGGTTTATCTCAAAATTTTGGTAAAGGTTAAAACTACAAAACCTGCTCATTAAAATATCATAAGTGTCCAAATATTGAACATTTATTGTAATAAAAACTATTTTACATTAATTTTGTTTGAATTTTTTAAAAAATTAATACATAAATTACCTGAAATCAATTAAAATAGTATATTGGCAACGAACTTGGAATGTGGTTGTGGGTCCGACAATTGATACTATTTTATCATATGGTGACCTTTTTTTAATCCGTAATTTTGCATTATGATTTTAAAAGGAAAATTATTTTTTATCCTATTTTTCATTCACCGTTATGTCTTTGCCAGGAGATACTGGACATTGGACAACTGCATTTCTTATGCCTTGAGCATAATCTCAACCCTGATGGATTTAATCAATATTTGAAAATTCCGGTAGGAAAGTTTTACAAATCAGTCCTATAGGGACCTTCTTCTAGGGTTAACGGATTCGCTTTGATTATATATTCGTTATGGCCGATCTACCGATCCAAATACGCATGATATTATAAATACCGATTTCTTTAATGGTTATTCCTTTGAGTGGCTTTTCCATTGATCTTTTTCAAGATTCCAGAAGATCAATACTATTAAGGCAAGAAAGCCTTTTTGTTCAAAGCAACCAAAGAAACTGCACAGACAACAAAGGTTTTTTGTTGGCCGCTAAGGGTAAATGACGGCGCTATCACGAATTACAGTTTTTTATGAAAGGTCTATTGGGCCATTTCATAGGAGCAACTGACCATCCTCTGAAGCGAATTTTTAAAACTCGCGCAAAAAAGCAGATTTGAAACTTTGGTGAAAAAGCTGGGGCGATCTGTAATGAGGCAAAAATCCATACGTATAACGGAATCAATGTGGATGTACCCAAAGTGAAAAATCAATTTACAAGCGGCAAAGCTCATTTTGATTCAGGAAATGAATTTGGGAAAATGCCACACCATTCACTTAGCCCTTTATTCCTCTTGCCACTAGGCTGAAATCGAATTGGAAACGGAAACAGTATTTACCTATTAGCGAAAGATTTTGTGCCCCTGTTAAAAGGCACAAAGTAATAGAACAGAGGGAGCCAAAAAGGACTGGGAATTACAGGGTCGGCTTTAAATCCTTCAACTTTCTTTGCTACCGGTTTATGGGACAGGATATTACCGAGACTACTAGAGATACTTTAGGCGTACTATTCCAATTCAAAAATCAAATTAAGGATCAATGCCTTCCAGTTTTGGTTGGTTTTTCCCTAGCGTTCCCATTTTTAATGCTTTGTCTACCGTTCTGCTATAAAGCAACAGAAATAGCAATAAGTAGGGAGCAAAACAACATGGAGATTCAGGAAGCAGGAAATATATAAGGCCATACAACAACTAATTCAAGAAAAAAGGCATTAAATGTTGAACTTGTCCAAAGTGAAAAACAGATTATGGCTCAAGAACTGGCTTTGGTGTCGCACAAAAAATATGAAAAGGGACTGTTTACCATTATGGAACTAAATCTTGCAAAGTCAATGTATGCCATCTCAAAACAAAAATTTACAGGTAAAACTACTACAAGCCAAATTTAACCAAAATAACGCTGTCTTTTACCAGGGCTCACCTATTTTTCATTAATAGCAAATAATTAAAATGGATATACAATTAGAAAAGAAGAAACGGACTGAGGCCAAAAAACACAACGGGTACATGCCCCTAGGGGTGTTGTTGCTTTTTATGGATGGAAAATGATAAACGGGCAGTGTGGCAACACTTTCAGAACTGAAAAAGGAAAATTGTCTTATTTGCATGAGGTGGTACAGGGGAAATTTGATGATTAAATCACCAATTAATTGGAACTGTGGAACCGATAGCCACAATTTAATATGATGCCTATGAAGGGGGTCCGGGTTAACGAAAAATTAAATTGAAGAAGGACAATGGGTTAGAAAAGGAGACATAATCATAAAGTTGGAAAATATGGTCTATATGAGCAAATATTAATAGTGAAAGTAATTTGGCCTTAAAGCAAAACGACCTCAGGTCACCTAAAATTAACTTTCGATTCCAGGCAGGTAGAAGCAGAAAATCCTGCCAATCCCAGACGAGCTTTACGAAGTTTTTAAAACGAAATTTTGAACAAAACCAAGCTTTATTATTGACGAAGACGAATTAATTTCAAGGAGGACTATTTAATTTCTTAAGAAAAATTTTTGAGCTTTCCAAAAAACAATATGAAATTGTTAAACCAAAAACGGAAACACGGATATGAAATGCGATTACATCCTTTATCGGGTTTTGGATACGGATCTTGAGCGCATGCGGAAGCGTTGACTATGGTCCTATGAAACGTCTCGATCCATTTGAACGTACGGGCACCGGCAGACGGCCAATGGGGTTTTTTTTAGATGCAGAAATTGGGCAGAATATAGGTCAAGGCGAACGTATGGTCAGGTGAATGTGCAACCAGATTATAAGATGAAGCAGATATAGATGACATTATATAGACCGAGTGAAGCGCGATTTAAATGCAAGTTTGAGCGGAAATGGGGACAGAAAGCAACCCTCAGGTTAAGAAATAGTATATCCTGAAGTACGAAAATGGCAAAGTTAAGAATTGATTTTGGTTTTTACAGGTGAACAGCCGCAAAACATTCGGCGCAGGTCAAAGCTATATATAAGAAATTACAATTGGGGGAATCCATTGTGCGCTCTTGCTACCAAGGGAAGCTTTTTTCCAAAGTACATGGTGGAACAATGGATTTTTGTAGTAGATCCAGATGGCAATCAAGGCATTAAAGCGGAATAATAAGAATAAGGAAAACAAACTCCAGATAATTATGAAGTATTGGAAGGATTGGAGAATGGTGAAAAAGGTTTAATTACTTCTAACTATGAAGTTTTGGAAGACGCCGAAAATATGGTGTTGAAACAATAAGTAATAAAAATATATATCCGAAACTGTCCACAAACGGGATGGTAAAGGACATCTTTAATTAACGTGTAACCTTTTAGAATGAATACAGATACAAAATCTAAAGAAAAACTTTAGGACCGAGGAGGGGTAGAAACTTTGGCCTGAACAATGTCAAACCTCCAAAGTCAGGATGGGAGTTCGTAAGCCATATGGGCCCCATCGGGGTTGTGGCAATCCTAACCCTTTTGAACATTATAGGTATGCCTGACAAATCCCACTTCTTGGTAATTACGCAATTTGCCGGCCATGAGGTTGGGACACTTTAAAGGATCAAGCGTACACAATTGGCGAAAGGGTAATCTCGCCTTGTCTTCCAAAGTTTTAATTTGATAGATGAAACTTACCGTATTTGGAAAAGTTGAATTGCATTGATCTATCTCAAAATGCAATAAAAGTGAGCGTAAGCAAAAGGTTAATTGGCCGTTTTGGAGCGAATGAAAATAGCGCCACCCGTGAAAACAATTTTCCACAACAATTTCGGGAGGTCAACACAACGTGTGGCCTATTTCACCGGGCTGTTGTTACAAAACCCAAAGTTGATTTTGGGCGGATGAGCCTACGGGAAATCTGGATTCCAAAACGGGATCGTAAGTGATGAACCTGTTGACAGAACTAAATCAGGAAGGCACTACTAAATAGTGATGGTTACCCACTCGGATAGGGATTTCGCATTATGCCACATCGTATCGTGAACCTTTTGAACGGAACAGATGCTACGGAAAAGCCATAATAGGGCCTATGGGAGCCATGAAGTAAATACAAGTAAACGGCAACGAAAAGACCTGCAAGGTGTAGTCCGCCTTTTGGCGGACCTCCTTGTAGGTCTGGGGCTAGGATTTGAAGTGGAAACCCCAATAAGGTTCGCAAACCTACCATGGCATTGAAAAACCTACACCGGTTTTGGAAACCCTTGCAGGTTAATAAAGGGAAGAGGGTTTTGTAGTCCGCCTTTTTTGGCGAACCTCCTTGTAGGTCTTGGGCTAGGATTTTAGAAGTGAAACCGAATAGGTTTTCGGAAACCTACATGGCAATGAAAAACCTACAAGGTTTTGGAAACCTTCAGTTTAATAAAGGGAAAGAGTGTTTGTAGTCCGCCTTTTTGGGCGGACCTCCTTGTAGGTTTCTGGGCTAGGAAATTTTTAGAAGTGAAACCAATAGGTTTCGGAAAACCTACATGGCAATGAAAACCTACAAGGTTTTGGAAAACCTTTCAGGTTAAAGGAGGAAGAGAGTTTGTAGTCCGCCCTTTTTTTTGGCGGACCTCCTTGTAGGTCCTGGGCTAGGACTTGGAAGTGAACCATAGGTTTCCGGAACCTACATGGCAAAATGAAAACCTACAAGGTTTTGGAACCTTGCAGGTATATAGGAGAAAGAGTGTTATTCCTCAATCAATGCTGAAAATGTTTCGGCACAAAATCGAGCATCAATGTTTAAAACCACATTAAAATTGCTTGGAGAAGCCTAATAAAGGCAGCCTTTTTTTTACCCTTTCTGAATACCTTCGGTCCTAGCCCATTGGAATGGCTGGGGGATTGCTTATCTCTTATACATCTATGAATGAGATGAATTTTGATACGATGTTCAAAGATGCGCGAATCCGTATTCATAAAATAAATACAGATGTAATTCGGGGGTTAACGAGAGCAGATCGCACAAGTTTTCAAGCACCTATGGCTGGCCGCCATGAAGGCGATTTTTCACAAGGGTTGGAAACAACTACTAGATTTAGGAATTTGGGCAGTAATGCTGCTAAGAAAGAGTGATACGGAAGCAAAATAATAAGGACAAGGTTCAACCACTTTGTGGATGCTTCTTTCTTTGAGATGTTCGGTCTGGATCTGTTGGTAGGGATATGAAAAAACCGCACTAAAAAAAGAACCCAACAACCTTAGTACTGACCAGAATCTGCCGCCATAAACCATTTTTGATATAAAAAAGCTTTAAGGCCAACGTTTTATATTGAACAATACCGATACCTATACGGTAACAGGGTTATAGAGATATGCCAGAGCCGTTCATTTCTTAGAATCACAACGGTTTTAATGGCTATGGCGGGGAAATGAAGAATGCGCAAAACCAGGAAATGGACAAGTCATAATTTTCTTCACCTTTTATTAAAAGCTGATACTGGTGCCGAATTGCCGATTTTCAGGAGCCTTTACAGTCTATGTTAGGTACATACATAATGCCACTACGTACAGACATTTTTGCCAAGGAAGCAACCCGAAGAACAGTTGGCCCGATTCTGGTAAATCATCTTATTATATGCATATTGCGTTAAAGATATACACCTGTATCTAACAAAGACCATGAACTAAGCCCAATATGTAATTCAAAATGTCTATATCTTTCGTTCATTGCTTGTTCTTGATCTTATTGGGCTCGCGTTATTTTATGAAAACTATCAAACGGCAAACAGTCCCTTAAAAGAGCAAGAAGGTGGTATTCGCAAAAACAATTGGGGTCGGACAAATCTCTTGATTACGCCAATTTTTGACGGAATCAGGTTTAATTTCCTTCATCTCGCTTTTGTTTGCCTTGGCATAGCAATAGTAGCCACGCCTTATTTTAATATGAACCTTCGGCAGTCTATTCCATAACATTTACCTGATCCTGTTTTCTGGGTTAGCCCTTATTTTGGGGCGACAGTAACTGGCCCTCTTTTCAAGGATGTAATCCCGCATTTTTCATGTCCCGTTTTGTGCCCCGTGAAAGTAACTTTAAGGGGTGCTGGCACACAACTAGTACTGGTGGCGGCAACATTCGAAGTTTTCTTGTGGTATTTCCAGATTTGTCAATTTCGTGTTTTTTAATTGTAAGGTACTTTGGTGTCTTTATGCAATTGGAGGTTTCATTCCCGAAGTAAGATCTGGGTTCCCCACAAAAGATCAGGTTTTAAATTGTTGATGATGTATATACTGAGCAAATAAAGCCACGGCTTTTAAGGAAAGAAGTGGAACAACTTGGCCAAGTGAAAGTGCTTACATTGAGCAGCTTTTTACCAAACACCATCTGTCCGAAGTAATACCTCCTTTTTTAAGGAAGGGGGGGCCACAGCGGAAAATTTTCCATCAATATGCAGATACTGGAAATGTTGACGATAATTACCTCCCCACTTTGAATATGGAAAATCCTAGAGGGCAGGAATTTCGATAGACAGTTTGGTACCGAACTCTACGGCTTATGCTGATCAACGAGTCGGCGGTCGCCAATTTTTGGGGAGTGCAGCCCAAAGAGGCCTTAGGAATGGCCATTATCCCGCAATTTTGAAAAATGGTACTTCCGACATTTTACAATTATTGGCATTATCAAAAATTTTAATTATGAATCATTAAGGGATGATATTGGTGCTTTGAGTATGATTTTAGGCACGTCAACGGGTTCAATGGCCATAAAACCTTGAAGCTGGAGATTTTTCGAACTCCATCGGCAAGTGTTGAAGGGATCAATGGAATAAAAATGCTCCAGGGCAACCTTTCGGTTATCGTTTTTATGGAAGACTCCTTTAATACCACCCTATGAGCCGAACAGCAATTGGACGCATTTTTCCGTAACCTTTACCATCACTGTCTATTTTAATCCGCATGCCTTGGATTGTTTTGGTTTTAGCGGCTTTCAATGCCTCCAAAAAAACGTAACAAAAGAGATAGGCCATCCGTAAAGTTTGGGTGCAAGTATTGGCCAAATTAACCTATCGCCTTTACGAACCACTTTTTTTTAAAAATGGTGGGGGTAGCGATTATTATTTCCCTTGCCCGTTGGCTGGTACCGCTAATGAAACAAATGGCTCGAAGATTTACATATAGAATTGAAAATTAGTTTGTGGGTGTTATGCCTTTGCGGGGCGCTAATTGGCCCTAACCCATAGCTTGTAAACTTACTGTAAGCTACCAAGTATTAAAGCGGCAATTGGCCCAATCGGTAAAAAAGCTTGAAGGACGGGTGAAAAGTGAAACAGTAAACAGTTGGCAGTTTGCCAGTGAGCATATAACAGTAAACAATTTTTTAGTGGAAACATTTTCAGTAAAAAGTTGGCGTAAGAAGTAAACAATGAGCAATAACGACAAACGAATAAAACGAAAGCATTAATGCTAAAACACTATCTAAAATTTGGCCAATCCGGAATTTTAAGGCTAACAAGGTCAATATTTGGCGGAAGTCTACTAACCTTTTGTCTCGGGGGCCACTTTGCATAGCATTACTTTTTACCTATGTGGGCCAATGAGCCTTAATAATGGATGGCTTTCATAATAGGAAAAAAGATATCTATAATGCTTTCCGGTAAATGCAACGCCACAAAGTCCCTCAAATAATTAGATGGAAAATAGCAATTTTGGCGCAAATTAAATTATGGGGAACTATCCTGAAGTGGAGCATAAAGTTAGCATCAGTAAATATGTAAGGGACTTGGCCATTTATTTAATGACAAATTTCTTTCTCCCGAAGGACTAGTTGCGGACAGTCTTTTTTTCAAGTTTTGATTATACTGAAATTTTGGCGGATAAAGAAACCGCTTTACCCAACCCCATGGATAGTACTGAACGCCGAAAACATTGGCCAAAAATCATATTCGGGGAAGAAAGATCCTATGGGCAAGGTAGTACAAGGTGAAAACTCGTGTCAAAAAAATTTTACCAGTAGTGGAATCTCATTGATCCTCCCTCAAAAATAGTCCATAGAGTTCGATTTTATTTTGGCCGACCCCAGACTTTCCGATCTCCATTTATTTAGTAGAAATGGGGGCGATTTTTTATTGGATGCGAAAAATATTGACAGGACCGGCTTTTGAAGAAAAATAAAATTGCCAAAGCACAAATCACTTTTCAATTAAAGAGAGTACACCGGCTAATCCCTTTTGACCAGGAAAGCAAATTGAAAAGGAACACCTAAATCTAATATATTATTAAAGCCATAAATTGTGGACAAAAAAAAAAACAGTACATGCAAATTGGTGATCATGTTGGTGATTCTCTGGTCTCGGTACGAATTTTTCGAAACCTACAAGTGATCAGAGCTAATGTCAGGTCAAGAAAAGCCGCGCTTAAAAAGATCAATGGAGCCCAAAAGGGACATTTTTGGCCAATTTTATGATAGAGCAAAGGCAGTTACTTATCAGTCTAGCCGTGTAATTTGTTACGGTAGTGTTTCAAATGGTATTGCCCACCTTTAACTAGTTTTATCGGCCGCTTAATTACACTCCGCCCCTATGGCAGGTGACAACCTGGTTGGTCATGGGCATTTATGTCCTGTTGTATTGCCTGGGGCCATTTCATCCCATCCATTGTACTTATGGTTTTTCCATAAATAAAATGGATTAAAGAACAAGGGGCTTTACTGGAACATCAAATAGCGGTAGAAGGTTTGGTGGTATTTTTAATATGCAACTTACTGTCCTTTTTGTTGTGATTTCCTCTATTACAATTGTCCTTCCAGCTTCATAATGTTGGGTGCAAAGATTTAGGTTTTGAATAAAGACGATATTATTATACCGAACTTTTTGTAAATCAAGGAGTATGATACCAAAGAAGAACACAAAATAAGAGGACGCGAAAACAATTTCAAGCACTTGAAAAATGACTGGCGTCAAATTCTTCACTAAAAGAGTTTTTGCACAAGGAGCATCTCCATTAGACCATACCTCATGGAGGTTGGCGTAAGAAAAGACGGGGGATTTTGGAGTATGAAACCCAAATAATGTTGATTGTACTCCAAATTATGAAAAAGGCTGGGTCTGGAATTTAAATTGAAGGGAGATTTTTTTGACAGGGAAACTGGATCAGTTCAAGGGAAGTTTAAGGGTAGTTATAATGAAGCCGCAAAAAAATACTGGGAACATTCCAGCGAATTCTCTATGGTCCAGAAATGTTTGAACAAAATACTGGAATGATGAAGAGGGTTAATGGGAAATTATAGGAGTTTGTCAAGGATTTAAATTTATGAACACTTGTCCACCGTAACCACAGCATAATGATGCTTTATTTCGAGGATTAATAATGATGCTTATTTAAATTGAATTTGAAGAAGGTGCAGCAAAAGTGGTTTGGCCTTTTTTGGTAGGATTGTTTTAAGGAAAATAATCCCCAAAGAAATTTCGATTTTCTTTTTTAAGCGATGAGTAGCGGTAAGTATCAAAAAGAAAAACAATTGGGGGATCAATGTGGTTGCTAATTTTCATTAATAGCCTGATCATATCTGCCATTGGTCTGTTTGGCCAAAGCGAATATATGACACCCAAAGAAGGGTAAAAGAAATTGGCTATCGAAGGTAAATGGGGCTTCTAATAGCTGAATTTTTGGTCAGTGTTTGAAAACAACAAGCTTTTGTGGCATGGGTAATATTTGGCATTGTTGATAGCCAGTCCAATAGGTTACTTTTCTTTATGGATATTGGTTGGAAAATTTCGCTTATAGAATCAAAGCTCAGTTGGTGGACCTTTTGGTCTGGCGGGAATCTTTAACACTTGGATGCACTGATTACGGTAAGCCTGCGAAGTTATAAATGCGCAGGAGCCAACCCAGTAAAAAGTTTAGAAATGGAGTAAAAAGTGAACTGTTTGACAGTAAGCATTAGAAATGAATTTGGAAGCTGTAAACAGTAAAACAATTGGTAGTAAATAGTGAACATTTATCGTAAGACAAAGAAAATAAGTATCAATGTGCATTGAATACGAAAAGGCATTTAAATCAAAAAATCGAACCTGTTTCCGCGGCCGAGGCGGGACTAAGGTGGCGGACAATAAACAAGAACAATGTTTGTAAACCATATCCAAATGGCGTTTAGAAGTCTAAGCAAAAAGGAAGGCCTTTGCACTGATCAAATATTGTGGGGACTTTCCATTGGGCTCTGGTGTAAAACTTTATTAATTTGCCCTATGGATTTAGACGACATTTGGATAAAGACGCATTTCACAGGACACCGAAGGGGAATCCAATTAGTCAGGTATGCCAACATTGGTTCCTGATGACGGATCGATGCAACACATGGGAACGGGCAAACCGGATATCCGGTCGCAGAGGCCCTTCTGAATGGAACAACTACCCGAGTTGAGCAGCGTGCGAAGAACGGGGCCAAGAGGAGGACTCTTAAAAATTGGGAGAGTTCGCAATTGAATGCAGCTATTAGGAAGCGAATGCTGGATTTTTTGAACTATATTAGTTTTCCCTTTGAAGAAGGAGAACCCAAAACCTGCTTTGAACGAATAAAAAGTAATCGTGCCCTATCAAGAAGAAATGGCCACCATATATATATTTTTCCTGATGGGGCAAAGTTCTGGGAAAAAACGATAGAATCTTAAGCTTTCCGAAACTTCCCGAGCCCTAATCTGGGTTTAACAAGGGGTATTCAAAAAATTCCAAGGCAGATCCACTTTAAATTCGGATGCAGGTTTGTACCGGTGGACAATTTTTTTGCCTATGAACAAATTAAGCTGGGGTAATACTTGGGTAAAAACCTTCGGTGCCTTGCAATGGAAGAAGGGGCAAACCTTAAATCTAATTGGGCCAAAAGTTGGCAAACACCCTTCCTGAACATGGAGACGATAATTGGCTGTACCCTTTCATTGCAACCCTTTAATGACAGATATACCTAATATTCAAAATTTGAAAACGGTCAGTAATGCGGTCGAATTGGATGATATTATTCTTTTGCCATCTAATTGCCATTTTCACTTACTCATTGCCTGTTTTAATTTTATAAAACCTCACTACGGCATTGGCGGTTAAACGTTCCAAAAAGAAGTTAGGGGTCAAAAAATACTTGGGAGGCCAAGTTAGGGGAACGTATGTTTTGGTTCAGTTTTTATGGAATCGGCAGTTCTAGTGGGCATTTCCGTAGTGTTCGCAGTGTTGTTGGCGTAAGTTTCCATGCCTATGTTCAATGGGCGATTAACTGAAAATGGAGTTGACGATCGACTTTTTTAGATGGTCAAATCTATGGCATTTTGGGGCCCTTAATTTCATTGGCACCATATTGTTTTTCAAGGGCTTTTCCTGCTTTTTCACCTCTCTCGTTCAAGGGGGGGGGTACCATGCTTTTGAAACAGCCAATTAAAGGGCAATAGAGGCGAAAAACCTTTTTTAAGAAAAAGGGCTTGGGTCCGTATTTCCAGTTCTTTCCTCTGCAGTGGTTGATACGGACCATGGTGGTCCTACCTGCAACTTCATATATTCAGGATAGAAACTGGGCTTGGAAATAAAGGAGAACAATTGTTTATATGCCGAATGACCACGAAACGATTTGGAAATCAAAGACATTTAAGGCCCGAAGTTTGGCAATTTTTTCAGGAATTAAGGAGCTGAGTTCCTGCTAGGCAGTAATTTTATAGATTCTTTGGGGTACTCCTCCGATCCGTTTGGGAAGGACAGAGCCCTGATGATGGGGAACAATGGGTTTACCATACTTACAACCCCGACTTTGGATCTTATGGAAATGCTGAACATTCCTATTAAGGAAGGCCGAAAGTTTTTTTCTCCTGAATTGCTGGCGATACTTTGAATTATTTTGGTCAATGAGGAAAGCCGGTAAAGGCCCATGGGGGAGAAAAGATGTAAATGGGAAATCATTGAGTTTTTGGGGTGATGAAGGTGCAAATTGTTGGGGTGGTCAAAAAATTTTCTTTTACCTCCCTACATAAACCCGATCCAACCCATGAAATTATTACGTTGCCTAGGCTCCGCAAGAACCTGATCTGTTTTATGTAAAAACCCATGCCTGGGAGGACTAAGGAGGTCCATTGCCCATTGGGAAAAGGTTACACCACCAATTTAGTAGCTTGCCAATTTTGCCTATCATTTTTTTGGATGAAACCATTGAAAATGGGTAACTAAGGAAGAACAAAAAACAACAGCAGTTGGTCGGCACTTTGCAGCCTTTGGCCCTTTTTTTATTTCCTGCTAAGGTCCTTTTTTGGTCTGGCAGCTTTTACGGCTAATCAGGGTCAAGGAAATTGCAGTAAGAAAAGGTATTGGGCGCACAGTGGTTTTTTGGGTTGTTCAATCTGCTCTCAAAAGATTTTTTAAAAATTTGGTAGCCCTAGCCCCTTTTTAATTGCGGGTTCCTGTTGCCTGGTATTAATAAATGAAACGAATGGATTCAAAGGCTTTGTTGCTTTTCATAGTAGCCATTAAATTGGTGGATGGTTTGCTTTGGCAGGAATATACTGCTAATTGGGGGGTGGCACTTACAACAGTAAGTTTTGAGACGATCAAGGCGCGCAGAACAGATCCGGCCAAAAGTTTACGAAACAGAGTGAAAAAGTGACAGTAAACGTTGGAGTGAGTAGTAAAACAGTAAGCAGTTGGAACATAAGCAATGAGCAATGAAATTGGAGCAGTGGACAGTTGAATAATAAGAACAATTGGCAATTGGTATTGATTGTTAGGGAAGGTGCCAATGTTTGCCAAGAGCAGTTCCTTCCCATTTCAGGGACGAGACGGAAGGGGTACCTTGGGACAGTGAGCAGTATCATGAAAATTAACATTTTGCCTTGGTACAATTTTCAATAAGCAGTGAAAAATTATTCTTGATCAAAGAATACGAAAGACATTAAAAACCAAAACCGGTCTCCCGCCGCGGCGGGGACTAAGGGGAAGGACTAAAAACGAGATCATGTTAAAAAAATCAATCTGATTGCCTTACGAATTCTTTTTAAAGAACAAACTTGTTTACGGGCATCAACGGTCTTGGCCTTTCCATAAGGAATAACGGGCATTTATTCCTGTTGACCAATACATTGCTTTCCGAAAAAGCTTATGATAATTTTATTCCTGATTGTTGAAATACCTATATAGGGTTACCCTGACTACAAACTTGGGTGATAATGGTTTTGTTACTTCAGCAACCAAAATCATCTCGATGACGGGCCCCGCAATGCGATCCAGATTTTCCGGAAGTTGAAGCTATACCCGTATCGCAGATAAGCCAATGGCATTTTTCTGGCACCAATGATTACATTTCATAATACAATACTCTTGTGACGAATAAGTCTAATGCCAATGATGATACATATTTATTTTGCCTGAATAATGCGATTATCAAATCCTTCGATTTACAATTTATTCAAGGCGATTTGCCCCTGCAACGGCCAACTAAATGAACCAACCTCCGTAATTCCTGAGCGAGAAAATAGCCCATCGCTTTTCGGGACTGAAGACGCCTATTGAAAAAGATAGAGGTCAATGATAATTTAAAATTTAAGGTAACTGGTGTTTTTTAAAGACGGCCGGACAATACGCAACTTACCTATGGGTAAATGATTGTTTCCTATATACATTCTTCGGCCCAAATGGCGATCATGCCAACAGTTGGGTATGGCCAGAATTTTACAATTATATTAACTAAAGCCGGGAAACAAGTCCCAGAAGACCGTAGAAGCTAAGTTTCCGGGGATTCGTAAAAAAATATTTGGGGATATAATGATCGAGCATGGATTTGAAGCAAAAATGGCACTGCAACCGCGTTAGGACATTCATTTAAAATCACACTTATTAAAAAGGAAATCTCTCCCCATAACAGTGAAGGTTACTTTGTACTTTTTAATGATCGGTAGCCGGTTTTTTATCATTGGAATTGCGATGATTAATTTTATCACCTCTCTACCGCCAAATCTATGGAGCGCGCCAAAGAAGTGGGGATTAAAAAGTAGTTTGTGCTCCTAGATCAGTAACTTATACATCATTTCTATTTGAGTCCGCTTATCATTAATTTTTTTGCTGTATTATAGCCTTTGTATTGATCAATCTCTTGATCCTTCCTTTAATTAATTGGTAGGATAGAGTGTTAAACTTTGGAATGTGGGGGTGAATTGGCAAGTCTGGTTAGCTATGTTAGGTATATTTTTAAAATAGGAGTTGTTTAGCAGGTCTTTACCCAGCCTTTGTATTGTCCAGTTTGTGTCCTATTGAAAGTCTTCGAGGAAGTGTCAGATAAACCAACAAAGGGAATAACGCTTCAAAAAAAGGCTTTGGTTTGTTTCTCAATTTGCCATTTCAATGCGCTGTATTGCGGGAACATACATTTGTTTATAATCAATTCCTCCCTACATGCAGAAACCAGGTACCTTTGGTTTTAATGCCTGGAACAAAATCTTTTGTTTTTTGGTGGGCCTCTACATATGCTGATACCACCACGAGCGGAAAAGTAGAATCCTTTAAGCGGGAACTGATTCAAAAAACCCAAGGATCATAGTGTGGGCTTGTCCGACGAAATACCAGGTATAAACGCAATTATACAAGGGAATACCATAACGCCAGGCGCATAAACCAATAGAGTTTAGGGTCAGTGCAAGATTTCGTGATTAATAGATCAAGATTTTTAATAAAACCTACGACATTGATCTCTTGGCAGGAAGAGAATTTTTGTCAAGGAAGATGCTACCTCTTTGTATACAGAGAGGGTCCCGGTTCCATCAGGCCATCCGGTCTTGATCAATCGTTCGGCAGCAAGATATTAAGGGTTTTTCGGACCCTGGGCGGCTATTAACAAAGAATGATATTCAAAGTAATGGTCTTCGATAGAACAGCCGAAATAATAGGAGTGGTGAAGACGCAATCATCAACCAATCAATACAGGGTACGACCTCTATTGTTTTTATGATCTTTATGGGCTAAGCGGGGTTTCGTTTGTCACTGTAAATATTGCAACGTGTAATTTTCTTGAAACAACGGGTCAAATTAGAGTCCAAGTTCAAAGAGTTTTTTCCCGAACGATTTTACAACTCCTTTTTTATGATGATTAACTTTTAATCGGCAAGTACCAAGGCCGGAATCGATTCGGAACTCCATTTGTTTTGGTGTTTTTCATTGTTGGCAATTTTTATTGCGCGCCTTAGGTCTGTTCGGTCTGGGTCGCATATGGCCATGCAAAAAACCAAGGAGATGGGGGTTTGGGTGCCCTTGTACAGGCCTTGTCAATTTCCAATAAAGTTGCTGAGCCTAGTACCTATTAATCAGGGCAATAGCCTTACCGGTCATCTATTTCGCACCAAGAAATGGTTGGAAAAATATGCCTTCAAAATTGACCTTAGTATTTTGGATGTTCGCAAGTACCCCTATTGGTAGTCTTGGTTGCGGCAATGTCCATCCTATCACAATCTTTTTAAAACGGCAATGGTTAAAACCCAGCAGAATCATTGAGAAAAGATAAAAGTCATACTATTTTCCGACAAAGGGTAGCGGCTTACATAGGAAAACAACGTGAAAAGAAATAAATCAAAAACCGAACCGATCCACCCTCTCCCAGGAGGGGGTTAGGGGGGAAGGACAAAATCGACTGTATATGTAATAAAATTTCTTAAAAATTGCTTTGGCGAAGCATTAAAAAAGCGAAAAAGCTCTTCACTTTCATAAAGTTGGGGGCTTTGCCATGGGCCAATGCTTGGCTTGTCTGTTTGATGGCACTTTTTCATTAAACGATGAACCTCAGCTATGACCGAAATACAAAAAATAAGCGATCGTATTTATAGGGTTTTGTGTTACAAGGTGGTAATGGACGGTGAAAGCTAAAAAAAAAGCGTTATTTTCAATTGGCCATTTGCGGATGCCCCTACAAACTGATTTTCCAGAAATTGTAAAGGCCGGGGAAAAAATAAAATATGAGCGAGCCTCTTTGGCGCTGGCAACGAGGATTGCGAATGGCTGGTTGAAATCCCAGAACAAATTTTTGAGATGGATTTGTATTTGCCAAACACAGAAACATCCTCGAAATTCTTGAGATTTCGCTTGGAACAGGGAAACTCCAAAGAAGCTTTATTACAATCCGGGAAATATTGTAAACTTTCCAAATCCATAGGCCCAGATAAATACCCCTCATGGGGATGCATTG
>Ga0163217_1003999_pt1 | contig 18310 bp, 15 predicted proteins | sample SynspAceP_FD_185933 | JGI IMG/M metagenome (GOLD analysis project Ga0163217, IMG submission 185933) | Saline lake microbial communities from Ace Lake in Antarctica - Synechococcus sp. Ace-P (PacBio error correction) | ecosystem: Environmental > Aquatic > Non-marine Saline and Alkaline > Saline ...
AAGGAAGAGTCACGGGTTTTTTAAAAAAACCATTCAACCCTTTTTTTTTTTATCCCAACAAAATCCCCCATTCTTTGAAATTTTTTCCGTGGTGGGAGAACGCCCGTTTTGTAAAACACCTCCCCCTGCTTACTACTTCTTCGAAACTTCCGCTTTAACAGAATCTCCTGCTGACCATGGGATTTCTATTTTTCTTTGGGGCAGTTTTTCCAATTTTTCTGGAAAAGGAAAAGCAAGATTTTTCTAGGAGGATTGCCTTTCAGTTTTTTAGTAAAGAAAAATCAAAAAGGATTCCAGTTAACGAGCCAACTAATCTAACTCCAATTCCACACATGCTTCTTGCTGACGTATCCGCCTTAGAATCGGAGCGTTTCGGGGAAGGTTTTAAAAGTTGGATCATTTTCCCAAAACCTGCTAGCCGGCCACTCGCTAAGTCCAATCGGGGCGCTTTACTCAAGTTCCACAACAAATAAATCTGTATCCACTTTGTGGGTCCCATCAATCCCTGGTCCCCAAATCTCAAATCCCAACACCGCGATCTCAAGCTCATTGGTTGCACACCACGGTACGAAGCGGGCTCCGACTCTATTGCATCCCAATACTGCTCATGCGCAGCCAAGTAGCTTTGCTCAGGCCCTCTCCTATCTCTCCTAAGGATGTTAGCACTGTGATAGCCGAACGCTCCATGGCATCTCAATGACATAAGAACAATTTGGGGCACTTTAACTCCACTTCAATCAAAGTGTGCCACCATATTTGGTTCGCCTTTGACAACCCTTCATCTCATAATCTGCATCTGCTTTCATACCCATCACGATGCCCTATAGGTAATTCGGAAAGCTCGAAATACCTCAAACCACCCATAAACATTTTTTCAATCCAAAGTCGCCGAACTTCGATCAATGTATAACGATGTAAACCTGCCTTCCCTTTTTTTGACTCTCATTAAAAACCAAAGACTTCAAGCGGATCCTTTATCATAGCGAGAACTGTCCTGAAAGGGCTTTCCGACCTTGCGGCATCTCAATCGTATGACTCGAGACATCTAGAATCACCATAGAGTTCATCGCCAAGTTCTTGGAATAGTTAGTAGGCCGTTCAGACCTAAGACCAGCTGATACAAGGACCCATTTTGCCCCAACTTCGCTCGTTCCGTCACTCCAAATTGTTGCTCAATTCTACAATCGTAATCCTCTAAGTTTTTTAAATTGCCACGATACTCTAACGTCGCAATTGTTTCGATCAAAGACCTGAGCTTCCGTAAGCACTCTCAATGATCACTCCGTCGCGGCCTTTCTTTGATTGATCCTGTTAATTGCAAAGCATCTTGATTTCCCAGTCATATCGGCTAAACGTCATTTCAACCCTTCGAAGCTGTTAGCTCAAGATTCCGTGGGGCCTTATCAGGCCATGGTCTGACACTGTTGAGCTGATCGAATCAAAGACAGATAAAAGCCCCTCATCGTCTTGGCCACTTACCCGCACATCTACATGAAATCAATCTGATCATATTGCTTCCAACTAAAATCTCTTGAAAGATTCGTCGATAATCCCCTCTCTTTTGTGCTCCCGTCATTTTGTCGTAATTAATAGTATATTTGTGTTGAACTTTCTATAGCATCTCTGTATTCCCAATACTTTTTTCTGTATTCTCTATTATTTTACTTTCATATAAGTTCTAAGCTGTAGGTAAAAAACTCTTCAAATTAACGCTTTTCGTGATTCCTCTTCTTGATATTCATTTGTGTCTCTGTTAATTAATTGATTTTTTGTTTTTTTTATCTTCTTTACATCTAATCAATTGATATTGGTTTCGAATGGCAATCTGGAATTTTCTATATGAGGCAGACTTCCTGCCCAACCCTCCATGATCTTGGAAATACCATTCGAAAATCAAAAATCTATTCGGACTTTTTCCCGTGTGAGTAGACCCGTTGATAAAATATTTCGTTGCTCATTTGCAACGGTACCAGCCCTTCTCATTCTGTGTTGTCATATCTTTTTTCTATCTCCATTTTCGTCCAAAAAGAGCATGTTTTCCAGAATATAATAAAAATTTAATATTATAATTTATAAAATTTTATTAAATGTAATTATATAATTAAACAATTTAAAAAAAAATTATAAAATATATAATTTTTAATTAGATTTTAATTTATATATTATATTTTTTTATTTTTTATAAAAAAAAATTAAAGATATAAAAACATAAAATATATTAAATTTAGTTTATTTTTTTAATTTTATAATTTTATTATTTAAAATATAATTTTTTTATTTTATGTTTTAAATAATTTAGTAAAATTTTTTTTTAATTTTATTTTTGTTTAATTTAGTAAAATTATTGACTTCTTCCACGGTCGATGGCAAGGATTCTTTTGAACCCACTGAATAACTTTAAACAATAGCTCCATCTCACAAGTTCAATCTTCAACAGACATCCTATCTATACACCCGCATTGATTTCCACTCTAACATTCTGATTTTGCAATGATTGCAGCGTTCCAGCTCTGCTAAAGTTCTTCTATTTTGCAAAATTTCGTCCGATCCTCATAGTCAAGGATAATGCTGCAGTATATTCAACGAGCGTAAAAAGGTCACTCTTTATCAGCATGACCGCTTCTGCGTCTACGCCTTTAGAAATTCAATTTGTGCGAAAAAGCCTGCCAGAGAATCTGTTTTTAGATGAAGCAAAATAGCCCGATCTCTCAATAGAAATAAAAATGTCTTGGAAATTGTACAAATCAATCGAAAATTCGGTGATTTGACAGAATATAAGGTTCCAGATCAGTTGGGACGCAAGCTTTGGGCCAAAATCATTTGCTTTTCGCTCGATGAAATTTGGTCGAAGTTGCAACTTGAATAATACACATTGCCCCCAGATCTGTGAAAACGAACCCCCATCAACAGGTCACATTCGCCGCCAATCAGCAAGATTTGCGCCTCTTCTTGGCTCACCAGTCCGCTCCTCCTCATATCAGATAATTTTCCAAATTGGACACCAATAACTTTTTGACTATCAGTCCGACTGATTTCTTCGGCTGCCACTGGCCACAGTTCGCACTAAATGTCCAAATCGTAAACAAATAACCGGCATTACGTATCAAGTCGATTAACTGCAGCCACTTTGAGAAATCTGCGAAAAAATCAGGTTAATTTAATTTTGTGTCGTTATGCAGTAAGCCTGCGGGAATCTACATAATCTTGAAGGTAAGTCTCCACGATAGCTTTCTCTAAATAAAAGTCCAAATTTTCGTTCGGCAGCCTAAATTTGCGCGGATTTGCCACTTTTTCCAATCGATCAAAATCTAGGTCATCCCATGAAATCAGGAATAGTTTTCGGCAAACGATCTAACGAAGCATCGCCCCATCTGGAAAAATGCATAGCCTCTGCGGCTTTACGGCTGCATTTGGATATACTCTTTTACACTTTCTCCTTCACAAAGTCAAACTAACCTTATAAACTTCCTTAAAAGCTACTAAACATCCAGAAAATCCATCTCGATTTAGAATTGGAAGGGGACTGAAAAGGCAAAATCTTCAAAATCTACCACCCATCGTTAAGAGACAAGAATTTTTCGATTCGAATCAGAAATTTAAAAAACGTTGAGTTTGAAGCACTTGAAGATACTTTAATTGATTCAACTCAATCAGGAAGGTTGGATGACAATTCGACCAAAAAACCCTTCCCCAAAAATCTTAAGAATCCCCTTCCCCTTGTCCCCCCCCCCCCCCCCCCCTTCTATTGAAACGTTGTCACTCAAGAATTTCGATACATCAAAATTACTCAGATTTTAATTCATAAAAAAAAAAACAATCTCTGCGATCTTTAAGGTATGATATAAAAATCATTTTAAGTATGTTTTACTAAAAATTTATTAAAAAGCAGGTACAATAGTAATTTTTTGTTAATTATCGAATAAAATAACCACCTCCCTACTAATTTACACGAATTGATGGCAATCATGCCTGCAATTCTTTATCGCTCCTTACTAATCCGTGTATTACCTCCAAGAAAGCAGGAACATCTGCAAAAGAACTTTTCTTTTGGAAAAAATGCCTGGCTATAGATTTTCATGGTACAACTACTTTCCGCCATACCCAAACCTAGTAATGACAGTCGAAAATGTGAGCAGAAACTGGCTGGTGGTTCTTTCTATTACTGGTAAATCCTACGAATTCGTAATGCAACTTTGGCGTAGATCAGAATCACCACGGATTAGAATTTTATGAACTTCGATACCAGGAAAGGGAGCCGATTTCTTAGTGCATTCCGGCCTTTATTTAGGATCTCTTCATGTGGATTATGGCTAGTACACTGCTCTATCAACGTGGGGTAATGCTAGGGTCGGTCCAGACAAACTATGCCTCCTCGGACAGAATACAGTCACCGGCGGTTATGAAAGTGATTATTGACTGATTTTCAGTTCAATCGCATGAATTGGTGCTTTGCAGCAGCAATATTACATCCTAAAGACCACCTCAATTGGTACTTAAATAATTATGACTCACGAAAACGTGGCTGTAAACTGGACTTCCTCCCGATCCTGACCAAATGCTTATATTCTTTATTCTTGATGCACAATAACTATTCATGTGGCACTTGTATCCAGGAGCCTGGCCAGGCGGCGAGGTTACATTCGCGCAACGTATCTTTGCCCAAGGATGAAAGAATTTGGCCCCCATCGGTGCGACATTGGCTTCAATATGCTCACTATGTTCCCTTGCCATGAATTTTAATGGCTTGCCTTCCTTAATTTCTTCCAAATGTCCTGATATCTCAGCTGCTTCCCAAAATTCAGCGAAAGCTAGTGAGACTTGGCGTATCAGCGAATGCTGACCTTCCTGCCACGCTGATCGGGATCGTTTTTAACTCCTGATCGCAGCGTGAGTCGACCACTTTCTACCCATTGAATTGGGGATCTCCACATGAAATGATTTTCTTAAATTTTTAAGCAAAAGATACAGACAACATATCTACCGTGGAAAACCGACTGTAGGGTTGATGCTTATCAGCCCGTCATACTTTGGCACTTCAAGTCATTGGACCATTTAATATTCTCTACAATAGGCCCGAACCGGTTGATCTTTATCCCCCTCAGATCGTTTTTGGTGGAGAATCAACGCATATACTGAGATTCTGCAATGGCCATTCATGTGGTAGCCAAATTCTTGAGGTTAACAATCCGAAAGTGAACTGGATTTGATTCCCAGAAAACGGCTTCCTCTCAACTGGTACAGTGTATCTATCGACTCCTGGGTTGCCCATTATACATTCTAACGAACAAGAAAGATGAAGTGCTTTAGCTTTATCTAAAGTAAACCTGCGGCATTTTGGAGTGAAAAAATTTTGAACGCTACCTAATGAAAGACAAATTTTGGGCACTTCAAAGAAAATTGACTGATGAGAGCTCACAATGGTAATCGGCACTATCCCCGGGAATTCATCTATGAAATATGCTGAGGACTATCGCAGAGATTGCTCCATGGAAGGGTGATCATATCCTTCTTGGAAACTGAATAATCCTAAAAAATTTAAACTGATCAATCAGTGGGCCATGTCACCCTTGATGTTTCTTCCAATTTACCTGAGCAAGGGAATCATTTTCATGACAGTATGAAATAAAGTGCTCCCATCAAAAAATGGCGTAATCCCTGTAAAAAAAAACTAGGAACTGGTAAGGCACCTCACCCTCTAATTCTGCCACACTGCAACATAGCATTCGGTGGACCAAAATCCCTCTTCGATTCCATACAAGCCATTTTTTGATGCTTGGCTTAACTTAAAAGCTCTTCGAAGTGATTAATCCGATATTTTTTCCCACAATTTTTTATAAGTCAAATGAACTTTGGCCCCAAAACCAGCTAGTCAAATTAATCCAAGTATCCTCAGCTAGTAAATATCCTTTCACTTCGCGGGAACAGAATAATCAACTATAAGGTACGCTCTTCAAGTCAAAAATTGAATGCCGTAAATCTATCCGATTTATAACCTTGTGTTTTGGTAAATTTGCTCGCAATGAAGCAATAGAATTAGACAGGAAAAAGGAAAAAAGTAACTTTTTTTCTCATATAAAAAATAGCAAAACGATTTGTTCAACAAATTAATTAAATTTCAGCTTTAATCTAATCTATTCACTAAAAACAGCTAGTTAAATATTTCGGTAGCCATCCTATTCGAATTAAACTTCATACAATGCTGCTAGATCGGCTCAAAATCTAAGAAAACATGAGCAAATGAAAAACAGAACAGTTTTACCCTGACGTTTAGATAAATGCCCGATTCAGGCATGAATATAAGACGGATCCAGCCGCTATGTCATTTAAGGGAACAAATCCCACATAGGTCCTCAATCGTAGTATTCCAGAACAAGGCTATTAATGGGAGGGGAAACAAGACTTAGTAAGACTTTAAAACTGCTACCTACAAGTCCAATTGGCAGACTTTGTGGCAAATCCAATGATTATGCGTCCAAGGGGCGAGGTCACTCATGTAGACAAGGCAAAGAAGTTCAGACGTAATTGGAAATCAGCGCTCGAAATCAATTATGGCACCTTTTTTGATGGTCAAAACCCATCCATGAGAGCAAACTATTCTACTGAAGATTCAATGGTGTGGACCCCCAGCATTCTTAGGCTTAGAATCAATCACATAAAAAAGCGACAATCATTCGCTTTTTATGTGATTATTCTCTGACCAAGCACTTCATCCATCGATTCTCTTTACCTCTGCCAAGTCTGTTGCTGTTGGCACATAGAAGAATCCATCAGATATCTTCCCATCTAGGCAAAATCTTCCTTGCTTCAGGCAGAAGGTGGTCCGCCAGTTCCCCAATAGGCGCTACCCATGAGAACAGTCAAATACATATTGAACTCATACATGTGAAATCTCTCCATTGAGGAATCCCCTCTGATCTTTTATCAAATGCAAATCACGTGTGAATGTCGAGGCGCTCTCAATAAATTCTGTAGTAGCTTCAAAAAAGGTTGTCCGTCTTTTTTCAGCACGCATCTTATACATGTCAGCCTGTATTGGACCAAAGGTTTCCAAGCCATCACCCTAAGGACAATTACAATTGCCAGGCGACAAAGCTTAATGATTCGGTCCACAACCGGCATTTCAAGCCATTTCATCATGATAGAAATATCAATAGGATCATTCTTGAAGACGACAAACATGGAACGACGTTCCACGATAATTTTTAGTTTACTTCTCGATCATAAAAACGGTCTTGACCATACTATTGATTTTTTCTAAAAAGGAATTCAAATCCTTACTTTCGGTCCACAATGAAATATCATGACTTGTCTACTTAAAATTATTTTTCAAACTCTTAATCTCTGCAATTGCACAAAATCTTTTGTCTATATAAACATCATATGACACCTCAATAAAATCTCGAATTCGCTCTTGCGGAAAGTCATCTTGCAAAAGTAAACTCAGAATCGAAGAATGGCTGATCAATCGAATAGCCATAGCCACAGACTCTCAAAAGCTGTATTGCGGCATCACCTCACTCAATGACTGCTGTGCTCACAGTAACTTGCTCCCAAATACTCCACGGCACTGGTTCCAATTCCAAGAACCTCCCACTCCGGCATAAGCCATAGATAACCGGCCGTCATTTAAACGTTCAACATCATATAAATAGTATGAACGCACTCGCGTATACCAATCTCACGAGCACTGCGTCACCAAGGTACTGGCCTTCTGCACAAGGTCATTCCTGGCTAAAATCTCCCATTAGGCCAATAGCTTCCTCTCTCGAAGAATTTCTTTGAAACGAGCATCAAGAATGATTTTTGATCTGATATAAGCTTATCCAAAACCCATGAATAGGCAATTCTGCTATGCTTCTCAATCTGACTTTTTCAACCTTGAATAAAGCTTCAATATCCCATACGCGAAGTCTCGAGCTCGGTAAAATCTCCAAAAGTTTTCTTCACAGCTTTGCCATGGTACCAACAGTAGCTTCGCAAGGCAAATAGGAAAAGAGGTAATATCACCAAGAAGATGATCCCTCAATATCCAATAGCCTGAGATATCAAAGACAATCCCATCAAACCACGGATTAACGCGCTTCGAGACCTCACTACTTTGCTCTCGGGTATTCATAGCTTCCTACCTGCTATAAACGTGCTCCACCTTCCATTCAGTCACAAATTCATAAACTGACAATCGAATAGCATCTTCAGTCAATCCCCAATAATCTCATTTCCTTTCCTAAACTGCTAATCCTGTCCAACGGATCCACAAAAACAATCAAGTCAAGTCAAATCGCCGATTATTTCCCCACAAACGATAAGAGCCGCCCATCACGACCTTCCTCCGAATCCACCTTGACAACCTTAGGTCCAAAAATAACAATATGTACCAATCGAGCAATCCGGCCCACCATTGAATACAAACAACAGGCCGACTGATATTCGCCTCCTCTTCACAATAAAATTGACCAAAGCGCACCGTCACCTCACACTGAGCTTTTCAAAAAGTTCCTTCCTGAATAAAACGGCTTGTAATTATTTGCCCCCAACAGTCCAATGATACTTCAAAGCGTATGGGTCGTTTGCTTCGGAAGCTTTTCTTTTCCCCTTATCCTGAGCGATCAGGAAACCAAAAAGGAATAAAAGGCAAACTGCGATGTTTCATAGATTTTGCTTTTAGCATACGGTCCACTAGCATTTAATTTATACCCTTAGGTTACCACTACTGCTTTAAATCTCCTGATCCTTTTTACGTAATCGAAACAAAATTTTCAAGGCATACGCAAAGCAGTCTTGGCATGGGCGAAATAACCGCTAAAAAGCTACTCGGATCCAATTCAGGAACACCAACCAACCATTTTTGGATCATCAGAAATGTATTTATCAAAGTCCCGCTATTGGCAAGATCTTCAATTCTCCGCACTTAATCCAACTTAGTACTAACAATATAAAATGCATGATCCAGGAAAGAGAAACGCAATAAATTTCAAAAAAGATCCTATCCAAAATTAACTTACTTAGCAAATTTAAAGTCAAATACTTCTTAAAACCAATAAAATCCAAAAAAACTTTTAACATACAGCAAACCTCGGAATTAACAATAGGTGAGACCAAATGGTCTTCCAGCGGATACTTTGCTTTGCGACGTAAAAAATAAATTACATTCGAAAAATCTCAGATGAAAAAAGTATACTGGCCCTCTTTTTTGGGGATTTTAATACTCAGGGTTTGGAACAAATTGGTAAAACTGGGATCTCAAAAAATCCTTCCACACTATTCCAACTGAAAAACGAATGCAAGCACTGGATTGTCTAGCAATTACTGAAGCTTACCTACAGAAAATCAATAAGATTCGCTGCAAGACCGATCATTTCAATCATCAGTCCAGAGAATAATAAACGAAAAGAAGCAGAAGTCTCTAAATCACAGTTTGCGCCAATCAAAGATAGTTAAACCGAGCAGTTCATAAAACTTGCTGGGCACTATTTACTAAATCGCTTGAAGCACTATACTGAATACCCACGCACTAAACTTTGAACTAAAGATTCGTCTGATCGGGCTGATTCTACTTTTTCAGAGTCAGCTATGAACCATGGCAAACTTGATCTGCATGAAACACAAACCGCAAATGGATCTATGAAAAGCTGTAAAAATTATCAAAATTTACTTGGGGGGCATTGGCGATATTGAAGCCAATCACTCTACAGAACTACGGATTCGAATCAACTCAGCGAATATATCGAGATCTGGATCTTATGGAACGCCGATCCAGCAATATAATCAGGCGAAGACTACGGAAAAAACGATGATCTCGAAAAGAAAACCTTCTGCTATCGATCAACAATCCCCTTGGAAGAGCGATACTATAATTCTTGGAAGCGATCGTACCACTAAGTTAGCCATCCATTTTCTCAAGAGGGAACCGGGGAGGCTAATTGGATTTTAAATCTCCAAAAGCCAAAAATTAATCGCTTAGAGCCCTGACAACGAGGAAAAGTAGTTACCTGGCTGGCGCAATGATAAATCTTTTGAACTGTTCAATAAGCAAAATCGGGATTGCGAAGCAAACTTAGTCCACGCAAAAGCCTCTAATAATGGAACTTATCATATGGCCTATAAAAATCTATCATTCTTTTGAAAACTGGGGATTATCAAAATGCATAACAATCCAATGCATACAAAACATACCAGATAAATCTTTGTAGCTAATAGGGCAGTACTTTCATTCTATCAACTCGCTTTGAAACAAGAAAAAAAAAGAGCACTGCTTTAACAAGCCGTGAAATCGAAGAATCAAATCCCGAAAGCCAACCGGTCCGCGCTCTCTGTCCTTAACTGATTACCACGGGCGAAAGGAATTTCTTTTAAAAAACCTAAAGAACTAAAAAAACGCAGACTGCAATCCAAGTCGCAAGATCCGAAAAAATCAGAGCAGAGCGTATCCGAAATTCCAAAGATTTACATGATTGATTGGGTCAAAGTCCAACTAATCAAAAACAAATCCGGGCTCAATCAAATATCCTAACAGGGAATAAGCACCGCATCAGAGCTCGAAATTGGCGAGATCACTCACCGATCAGCAGAAAAATGGAACGGGAGAAAACAACCAAAACTTCTCGACAAGTAGAATAAGAAACCTGAACTTTGTCATTCACGAACAAGATCTAAGGTAAATTGACTAAGGAAAAAGAATAAATATACCGATTTTTCAGAATTTTAAATAACTATACAACAAGCGACGCTCAACTAAGGTCTTGACTAAAGAAGAAATCCCATCACCTTTCATCAATATGGAACAGGATTATTTTTCGGGGAAAAATACAAGACTTAAAAAGTCTAGACAAAAACACTAAAACAAGATCGGTCATCAGAACAATACAAGTGAAAAAGGAAAAGGCAAACCCTCATTATCTTAACCATCTAATGACCCAAAGTTCCGAATACCTATGACACCCATTTTGGCTAAAGGTAAAATTTTCTGAAAGATCTCGATTCCACGACCATACTCAACGAAGAAGGAACGAAATCTGAAGCAAATCGAATCCACCCTGACTTGGCAACTAGATCTGAATCCTTATGACTGAATTGAAAACGGCGCGACTGCAATCTGCAACATCCCAACAGAAAATAATAACTGACCTCACAAACGAAATCTAACCTTACAGCATGCGAATGGACCTAAACCCCGATATATTCTAAGATTCTTTGCATGATGATTTATCAATCAATTACCCACCGCTATCAAACATTTTATGGACACTCTTCAAAACATAATATCCACATCTTAAAGTCCGCTGGGATTACAATCTACACCTCAATCAATTAGATTGATTTCTCAAGGAATCACAAAGAACGCCTGCAAACTTTTACTCGAACAACAAGAAAAACCCACACCGGGAAGCAATATGAACCACATACAGGCTGGAAAAAACACAATTCACTAGTAACGCCTCAAAAAAATAATTTACATCGGAATAAACAAATTCACAGATTTTTAAAAAATACGTACTACGTATTGTCTCACGACAGATCCGGTAAATATCTAAGGTTTTATAAAATCATGAAAACACTTGTTCAAAGAAATTTAAGATTATCCAAACAAGTAAACCAAAGAATACCGTTTGGATCTTGGTCAATATCGCAGACATTTTGGGATATAACTGTGTTTTAATTATCGAGAAAGTCCACTTTGAATCTAGTCGCAACAGAATTGCAGGAATTTATGTCAAACTTATTCAGAATACTTCCAACAAGGAGACTTTACAATGGATGTCGGAATCAGAAATTACCAAATCGTCTGATAAAGAAAGTGGATTTTTCAACATAACACTCAAGAGCTGCGTGATGAAGTTTTCACGGTTTTTCAGCCTTTACAAATCTTAGTCACACCCATTGCCACAATCGCAGTTTAAACTAACAATTGTGCCAAGAGTCACCCAACACCCGCCAAAAATCCAGCCGGTTCATTTCGAAATTAGGAGTCCTTTTCCCCTGGAAAGCCCAGACTCAGCTTTAATCACATTCCGCAATCGATGCTTTAACGGACTCCTTTCCCGGACATTAAAACCCGGCGTAGTCAATCCGCCTTGCAGAAATGCTAGCAACTGATCTAATTAAATCCTTAGCGCATGGCTCATAAGGCCTAAGCTAACTAAAATAGCAAACTTCAATACAAGGTCCCCTGATCCCTAATAATCTGGAAAAATTGGAAAGCTGTCAAAGCAATGCTTCTCACGGATCATGAACAACCGGCGATGTACCTGCAAACTCCAGAAGACCTAAACGGATGACTCGAAGCTTTTTTATTCTTCTCTGTGATTACAATCATATTCACCCAAGCATCTCACCATCATCAGAAATCTAACACTGTCCATCCAGTAACTCAGACAGTAACCGCTGTTGCCTACAAAGCCATGTGATCACAAACTCCGGCTGTCTCTAATCAATAGAATAAAAAGCTAGAAACAAAAGCATCGATCTGGACGCCACCTAAAAACATTGACCAATGTTCTGCTTCAAATCAAAAAACAACCCGTCGAATAAGAGATAGTCTTTCAGAATAATTTTAATCACGAGCACGAAACAAATCTATTTATCTTATTTACGATAAGCAATGTAAATGTATCCATTGAGTCTGGATAAACCAGCCCATCGAACCCGCCTTTCTGGACACTCCGCAGACTCTGGAGCAACGCTCCTTCCATTTCAAACCACAACTCGGAACGCCACGTGAACATCAATTAATGGAGCAATTGGGAACCATCTGCCGAATGCGTGCCGCAGACCATACAATGGAACATCACACTTGATTCACCGGACTTACTTCCACGCGACGTATCAAGACAATAGCACTGCCTTCAAAATCTTCCCCCCTGCTTCATATCGTATGATAACCCGCCAGCAAGATACACGCTTCAAAAACTGGCTCCAAAAAAAATCAGAAGCTTTTTCCGCATATTACCACCAGTACAACGTTATTACTTTATTTGGGAATACTCAGACTTTACTTCTCCGAAAAGCTCTGAAATACATATCGATGTGAGGCATTCTGAATGTCAAGTTCAATCTCATAACTTTGAAAGCGCACATCCAATCACAACATCATCCTGATCTTCAACTCTAATTCCCTCAGCCAATGCTTCCTTTTCACATAGGATCCAAAGACAAACGAATGCACCAATTTCCGCTCAACCGATGCACATAATTGTGACAAGCAGGCAAATCGAAACCTATTGATTCTGTTCTTCAAATTCGGGTGGTCGCATGATATAATCATGTATTTTCACAATCCTCAATTTAGTCCTGAGACGTTCCATTAAGGCCTTCATCAAAATGATAATCCGCCCCGCATGTTTATTTTCACACAGAAAAATGATCTTCTCCCATATTCTCCGGGTTATCAAACTAGCATAGCAATAATAAGTAGAAATTGGATTAGCTTGTTTTCCATAACTAAGCCCTTCGCAGGGTGTTTTAGAATTTAGAGTTATACTGAATCAGACTTACTTTCGATAAATCAGCTCAACGCTATTAGTCATTCCGGAAATCGTATTCCAATTTTATTTACACTGGCCGCAGGTTTCCAATACGTCCTCCCATTACCAACGTAGAAAACCACAGATCCAGCCCATACTCGCTATATTCGATCGTAACCCTACCCCAGAAATAAGTTACACCACTACGAAAAAGCTCCCACAATAAACCTCCGCAATAATGATAGATCCTGCCCCACCTAAAAAACTCCAAGATAAGCAGAGATCAATAATGGCACCAAAGTGCAAGATACAATGACATCCAATGGTAGCAGCAGTCAAATTAACCATAGCAGGGAAAAGTTTCCATACCAATAACAAGCGCTAAAAATAGCTGTCTGTGAATCCATTTACAGCTAAACTTACGCCTCTTGAACATTTCCACAAAATTAAACGATACGTACATCCACTGCTACATCAAATGCTCTTCTAACAATCACTAAGGAAAACCGTCATCCCATATTCCCCAATACAGTAACTGGTTTGATCTCCTTTCCCGTGAAGTTTTCTCATCTCCTACCACAAACCCATACACCACAATATTACTCATAAAGATCCTCTAATGCAAATGCAATCCCTACGCCGAAAGATGAATAGCTTGGTTTTTCCATAATATAGTGATCGAGGGCAAAAATACGCTTACTGTCTAGCCAAAAAAGAATCCACTTAACTTGGTCAATTACATGGGCAAGCATTTTTGGTTGCAGTACATCTTAAACGCCCGATCATCCCCCTTAGAACAAAGCATGTTTCACATCCACCTGTACAAACTTCGATGATAAATTTAATTCCGAAAAGCCTTGAAGTATAGTCAAAACACGCTCCCCATCCTGCTGGAAAAAACTCCCCATAGCAACCAAATGGATCAAAAAAAACAAAAGTGAACACACGGTGCTAAACACCCTTGGCAAAGCTTTTCTCACTGGCTGCCAAAGCTATATATCTTCCAAATAGTCTCTACCATACTTAAAGTAATTTCCTGAAAGCTAAAATCTCTCGAACTTCCATCAGGCTTACAACAACTTGTGCTGACTATGAAACCACGATTGGCATTCAAGACTCGGAAAATAGTGGGAGGACTCTCCATACAGTCCACTTGCGTTCATAGAATTTTTCCAGCGAAACTTTTCTGATAAAATCATATTCCGATCAAAAAATGACGTAAAGTTCATCGACGGCCGGCAATAAGCACCTGTCAAACAGGAATGCTCCACACCGGTGGTGATTGCGATTTTGAGGAGTAATTTATATGAATCCGCTCGCAACTCAAGCATGGTTGGGAATTGTCTTAAAAACCAAAAGCGGAAAAAGCCAACATTGATAACAGTTCCTCCCAACCTTGGTTTGTCAAGACTGAAAAATTCAATTCCGATTTTTTCACTGGAATCCTCACCAAGGCTTTCCAAGGTAGAAAATCGGAACAATCTCTGGACATCTTCACCCCTCGCACAGGGCAATCAGCTTATAGTCCAACATCGCTCATAATTTCCCAAATTTCAAGAAAAATCTTTTCCCTTAATTCCAGAAGCATTGAGACCATCATTACGATAGAACCACCTGATCATTTCCAAACCACATGAACTACAGAATTATCTGAACCTCCGTGGGCATGCCGCCAGTCAAGGCAACGGGTGTATCCCACAACCATGGAAAATAAATCCATCAATTCGACGCAGTAATCCGAAATCAGACCTTCACTAGGTTTAAACCCACTTAATGACCGAATGGCCTCGCCAATTGTCCTTGAAGTCCTTTGTCGAAGTATTGAACTCCAACAGTGTAAAAAATGCCCTAAACCATAACAATTGTACACCTAAAAGTTTGAAATAAAAAGAATTAGTAATATTTAGAAAACTAAAAAGATTAGAAGATGGAAAACCAAATAGTGAACTCCTTACAAAAAGAATCCACTGGAAAATGCTGAAGGTTGAGATAAAAAACCTTGTGTACAACTGCCCTTCAATCCTCGAAGAATTCCTAAAAATAAATCATCAAAGGAAGAGCGACGGGCTAAAAAACATTTTACAATAAATTTACAAAACCCTCGAAGTTGGAAACCTAAAGGTACTTGGCTCTTGCGAAACCCTCGTGCCCCCTTTGGTAAAACAATTGTCAATCAAAACTTCGAGGTCGTCATTTCATAAAACGAATAGAATTAAGACTCAAAGTTAACCAAATATTTCCAAAAGACCTCATCTCTCCGCAGCCTTTGAGCTTCACGAGCAGCTTGCGCAAAGTCTTCCGCCGAAGCATAGAAAATTCCACGACAATTACCAAAATCACAAGGTCGCATCATTCCGGTATGCGGGATTCAGCGAACTTCACCTTGCCCTACTCACGGCACCAAAAGAAATGTTCAAGACATTTTCGACTTTCCCCATCAATTCACCCGGTAGCACCTACCACAATACATCAAGTTCCACTCCTCATTTTTCTAAAACTAGGTAAAGCGGCTTCCATGACGTCAACAATTGAAAATCAAGCAGAGCCAGCATCCGAACAAGCGAGAAATCACCCTAACCTAACCCAAAAGGCAAACAAATCGCTCCCATAAGACCACCGTACGGGGGGAATCAAAATCAGTTCAAAAAATCCTTGCATAAACTTTATATTCCCGGATATCGGGGCCCGTTGCAATCAGCATAGTGAAATATACATGGAATGTCTCTAATACTTCCCAAACTTCCACCCCTCGGACCTAGCGCTTCAAAAGAAAGGCAATATGGGCTTGTAGGCACGCAAAATCTGCTTCTCTATAACCTTCAAAAACTAAATATGATCACTCGAAGCAAAATGATAGAAAATTCTATCAAACAGGACTAAGGCCTACACAAGAAAGGAAATTTTTTGGGGGATTGGGAAAACCGGCTCGGGTCATGATAAATATGTGTATGCAAAAATAGAATGAAATAGAATATCACTCACTAGTGGTCAATGCTAAAGGAAGTCTCAACAGCCTCTACGAATTTTTAAATTAATTGGCGAGTCCAAGCGAAGATTCTCGTTCTTGGTTTAAGCCAAAGCCTTCAAAATCAACCATTTACAACAACTCCGCATACGTCAAACTGCTAAATCAGAAAAATAATGAGCTAACGCAACACGAAGTCCTCAATCCGCATACTAGGCATAGACGAAACTAATTCCCGAGCTCCCACCTCACCAATGTCAAAGCAAAAGCCACCATAGAGAAAGTAAAAGAACCAATTGATAAGCTAGGATATTTTCGTAACCAAAGCTCCCAAAATAACAAAACCAAGCGCAGATAACTGGAGACTGTCTGCCATCGGGACCACCATGCGGACAAAAAGGAGGTAGAAATCAGCAAACAGAAATTTTTGAACCACCCAAATCAGGAATCGTCAAGATCAACCCTGCGATCATCAAGCCCATTCCAGACCTGATCCAAATCTCCATCTAACTCTACTAAAAAAAAGGGGTCCGAAAAGCAAAAGCCCAACGGCCACAAACCACAATCGATCAAAAGCGGCGATTGCACCACGCTTTTTCACTGGAGTTTTAAAGTGCTTACAAAAATAACTCTGTAGATCCCCGCCGATTCCCCCGAAGAAAAGTAAACATCCCGATGAAACTAATGGGGAGTTTCGAAATGTACAGCTGTATATTTTAAAATATATTGAGGCGAAAGGGTAACACTTCTGACCAAAAAAATAAAACCGCAGAATCACAAAACCATTGAAGTTTTTTTGACTATTTCCAATAACGGTCCGTACAATCTCCCGAAAACAAGTAAAGAGCAACCCCGTCCAACCTAGCTAGGATTGTTTGATTCTTCAATGCCTTGAAATGGCTCACTCCGATTCTCCTTTTCCCCCCGCGACCAATGCCTGAGAACTGCCCCCGTCCTCTGCATTTCCCACTGCCCATACAATGCTCTCCCACAAACACCATTCAGGTAGGTTCTCTTATTGAATTCGAAGGTAAGTCGCCGACAACCAGCAATGATACGTATGGCAAACGATCCAATAACCAAAATAATCCCAAAAATATTGGAAACGACCCAGATATCTCACCCAAATTTCAAGATCATAAAGTAAAAAGATAGAATCATCAAACCAATCAGGCATCCCCCCAAAAGTGAATCTCCTGGGAAAACTTTTGAAAAAAAGAGCATTAGGACAATCAGCCATAACTGAAAGCCGGCTTAGACCAATTGATTCGCCATATTCGTGATTGAGCTTTACGTCCACTTCTTCATTACGAGCTCCTTCTGCTTGGCAATACAGATGAACGTGCAACTCGCCTAAAAAGCCCATCCGGGCAATTTACATCTTGGTCACCTTAAGTACACGCCGTATCGTTCAGAGTAAACTTGTATCAATACTCAGTTTTTGCCGATTTAGCTGGAATTTTCTCAGCACAAAACCATCTTTTCCGATTGCACGGCGACCTGCTACCAATCCACTCAACATCGCTTATCACCACATCCAATCTGTACACATTCGCAATCCCATCCATTTCCGGATAAAGTGCCTACCAAATCATCCCGCAGCCAGCGTGTCTTCATATTAGATTAAAAAAATGACTTGGTACGCCATTCCAATTTTTCACCTCACTCGGGTCCGTCCGTAATCATCTCAATCAAATCACAATCATAATCGATCGGTGGCTAAGGCTCGTAGTTTGATCTAAAAGAGTTATGTTTCTTCCCGTGTAAAGTGATAACAACGAATCGTGCTTGCCCATAGCTGAAATTGTAAAAAAAGCTTTACTTCCCGCGCAAAAACGGGAGAAAACTTACCCCAAACGCACACAAAATGGGGACTCTTATCCAT
>Ga0163217_1001341_pt1 | contig 18309 bp, 21 predicted proteins | sample SynspAceP_FD_185933 | JGI IMG/M metagenome (GOLD analysis project Ga0163217, IMG submission 185933) | Saline lake microbial communities from Ace Lake in Antarctica - Synechococcus sp. Ace-P (PacBio error correction) | ecosystem: Environmental > Aquatic > Non-marine Saline and Alkaline > Saline ...
AGGATTCAAGCGGGCAATCTGCAACGCGGAAAGAAAGGGGGTCGTCACCGGATTGGCCCCATGTTTGGCCGCCGCGCGCGTAAGCGAGTTTGTCGAAAGCTCGACAGCGTCGGCCCGTCAACTGTTGATGATCACGAAGGGAATACCCAGCCGCTGCATGCGCTTAAAATCACACCGGCATAAAAGTGCCTTTGGCAGACCGAGTTCCGAAAGCCGAATGGCCGCGAGTAGAAAAAGACAAATGCCAGCGGAGGTAATGATGCAAGAGGTAACGAAGTCATGGGCGAGATCAGTAGCGCCGTGATTCTGTTTGCCGGAAGGGTAGCATGCGGCTGCCGTCAAACCAAAATCGCGGCCAATGGTACCTAAAGGGTGACCCGCCATATGGGGTTGGCCAGAGGCGCAATGATCAGCGATTCGTGACGCCTGTTATCCATGAATAATCGCGTTTTCGGCACCCATTGAAGTCCTTGTAGTGCCTTGAACGATACCCTGCCGGATCGAGCCGCGCATCTCGGGTGTGAAGGGTAAAGAATATTCTGCGCGTTGAAGGACAGGGAATGATGATCAGGAATCGGAAAGAAATCAGGTAGAAAAAGACAGCCGCAGATCAACGCGAAAGGTGTAGAACCAGATGCGCTGGCCAGTGGTTTGCCATAGGTTGGAAGTCTCGAGGCCATGTCAGTTATCCAGCCTTCAACGTTATCGACTCCGAAACAAGCTTGTCGTAGAACGTAGTAGAGGACCAGTATACCCCACCAAGCAATCAGGGTTTTCCCAATGCAGCCGCCAGCCCCCAGCAGTTTGCCGGACACGGCGAATTGGAAATAGATCCGGTTTCGAGATTGAATGTAGCCATCTGCGCCACCCACGAGTTCTGGCGTTAATTGAATAGCCGAACAAGCCAGAATGAACACCAAACAACGCGCCTGCGCCGATGGCCTGCGGTTGTCTGCGGGAAATGACGCGCCCAGAACGCTGTCCCAGTTGGATGCGCCCAAGGATTTTCGCGGCCCCCAGGATAAGAGGCGGGATCGTTTTTTCATCACCGAGATAGAGCGGCCAGAAACTCATGAACGGCGTAGCAGGATATCCGAGCCCTCTGGCGATGATCCACCAAACCCCTGTCTGGTTATATACGACTCCAGGGACACTCGTCATCCGCACGCAAGCCCCACACTCACTACAACGAAACATATGTCTCTGATCATACCACCTGATCTGAAGCAGGATTTTTCATGCCGAAGAGTCGGAACACCACCAACCCAAACAGTGATGTCCAGAACGGCAGCAGCACCAGGATCCACCGCACAACAGGTTCGACGCGTTCCCTGAGCGGCAAATCTGCCAGTAGCCAATGCAACAGGATATCCGTGCCAAAAGTGCAAAAAGGTAAAATCAGCAAACTGAGGCGTCAAAGTTCGCAGCATTATCTGTTCTTGATAGATCGCTGGTCGGGGTCCCTTGAAACCGTATCCCCTAGCACGTGCCGCTCGGCATCGAAAGCGGCAAGCGAAATAGCTGGCTTCGTGTAAATAAAGCCGGAATTTGCCTAGGCCATCGAGGCCCAATTTCGACATTGCCCCAGCTTGGCATTCAGATTGAGGAATTTTTCTTTGAAAGGACCGCATCATTCTCTACAGTCCCAGCCACGCAACCCAGTCGCCCAGCGCTGCCGGACACAACGAACGAAATCCGCGCGCGACTTCATAATTTGAACACGACGGCCAAGCTGGGGTGTCAGTGTCTTATTCTCCGCACAAGCAGACGGCTGTCGATCGCCATTCCAGCCGTCAAACCTCTTCAGACGCGGTGCATCATACCGAAGCGCATCCCAGTCCTGTATGCGCGGCCCCACCCCACACATTGGTCATCCAGGTCCGGGATGTAGTCAAGACGCCTGCAAGTAGTTTCTGCAACACGAAGCGGCAATCAGCATAAGAAGCCGATAGGCCGGCCACGAAAAAAAAAAAAAAAAAACGGAGACCATGACAAAGATCAGAAGCGGTGCAATCAGGACAAGCGCCCCGCCATCACTTAAATAGTTTATGCGTAAAGCCCTGAAACTCTCAAGGCTCTGTTCTTAGCCGGCCACATATCGGTCAGCGGAACAGAACCCAGGGCCTTCAAGCCGCACTGCGCTCCAGGACATATGTTTTCCCCGTCAGTAATATCCTGACACCTGCTAACACCCGTGCCTTGCTTGGCCTTGGGCAAAAGCGGTCATTACACCGGCTTTGGCGAAAGGCCACCGCGCAGCGTCACAAGACCGAGCGCGGGATGTAAGAAGCACGGGCCGTCGCGCACCCTCTTCTTCAGAAACGCTACGATTACTGCAGCAGCCCATGCCCGAACCTGGATCGTCCAGCATCATCGCGGTAGGGCTTGCCCACCATTCGCAAGTTGAAACGCAAAGTGGTTCACCGACAGTGGCCCGGGATTGTGCGGCATGTTGGAAGGCTTCATATCGACGCCGAGTTCGGCGTGTTCACCGACACAGCGGGCGCGGAAAAGGACGCACGCGCGGGGCCGTAAAGAGAATAATAGGCGGCCTCAATTTCCCCGCCGAGACGCTAGCGTGTACAGTCCGCGAACATCAACGAAGTCCATGACGCGGCGGCCAGACGATCCTCGGGCCAGACCAGGCGGGGATGATCCCCAGACCGTCCAGCTCGAACTCTGCCAAATCCAAAGCCACTCGCGATCAACGGCTGGCTTTCTTGCTCCCACAGATAAGGCCGAGAACCAGAACGACCCGTTATCAGGTCGATGCCCCATCCACAAACTTACCATCTGCCACGCACACTGGCGGGGTTCCATCACCGCGCAGCCGACCACAGATACCCGTGTCGCCCTTGATTGTTTCCACCTTGGCCAGCGCTGCGCCACCGCGCTTCAGTGTTTCCAAAGCCGTGGTCACTACAAGCTTCGTCGGAATCGCGCAAACACCGTCGCAAGATTAAGAGCCCATCTACCCATGTTACCCACTCACACGATCGGGCGCTTTTTCAAGGCGAGCGCCATTTGCCGGGGAATTTTTCGCGTGGTAAGAAGACATCACAGATCGCTGGGATACGCGCCGTTCGGAACCAGGCACAATACTAGTCCGGTAACCAAACACGTCTCGTAACGAAGAAACGACGATTTGCGGGACCCTGAAGCGCACGCAATCGCAACCAGCGTTTTCCGAAAATCGCTCGGGAGGCTGGTTGTGCCATCGGGGGCTGCACGCCAGCATCGTGTCCGGATCGACTTTCCAGCGCAAAGGCACATTCGTCGCACAGGCGCCCACGACCATCAAGCAGCGGTCACGATCACGAGGTCCCAAGTGATAGTTGCCTGCTTCGGAACATCCGCCCGCAGTTTGGTCCACAGAGCATTCAGCGCAACTTTCGTACAAGTCGCATGACTGTATCCAGAGCCGGCATTGTTGGCCACAATAGGGGTTTCGATATAAGCTTTGACTTTGGCTGTTCTGATAGGCGCCGCCCCAACGAACACGACTGTCATGCTGTCCGGCCATGTTGCCCCTGTGCAAAAGCCGCAGCTCGCGACAGTGGTGGCCCCGGTGGCCAACGAAGTTGTCTTGAGTTTCATATTACACTCCTTGTTTAAGCGTTTTTTTTCTGCGCGCTCTCCCCACGGGCTGGGCAAAAGCGCCTTCCAGCGCTCAGGCGTCGAGCGGCGCGCAATCTCCGGAAGCCAGCCGATATTCGATCTGCTGCCCCGGTTTCAAGACGCAACCTGATCCGGTGCGTTTTTAGTTCTCGCTTGACGACGAAATCCTCGTTTCCGGCAACCCGCAAGACGGTGCGGAAAATAATCGCCCATATAGATGAATTCCAGCAACCTCTGCCTTGAGGGTATGGGCACCAGGCTTGCAGGCGTTCCTTGTTGAAATTCTACCGTTTCGGGGCGAACTGCGACAACGCGTGTCCACGTTTTTCCCCGACCTAGGTAACGTGTGACCGCTCTGGCGTCGATCACCACTGCACATCCACCGTACTAGTCTGACATACAGGTGCGCCTTTTGAATTTTCTGAACCACACACTTCATAGGTGTTATTACTGCGCCGATGAATAGACCGCAAACAAAACTGTTTTGCGGCTGCTTCATACAGTCACATCCGGCGCATGCCACGTATGCCCTGAAGATAGCGCCCGTCATCAAAAGACCCCAAGGCCGAACGGCCCTCTGACATTGTTCAGTGCTTCGGTCTGCGATCATGGGCTGACAATATGACAGTGGTGATAATCCAACGGTCACATTGTGCCAGAACGGAAGTGACCTTTTCCGAATTCGGACAGCCGCTTTCAGAGAAAGCAGCTTGTCCAGCGCACCAATAAGTGGGGTCCAATCAAGACTACAATCAACCCACCAACTCGAGAGCTCGAAACAACCAGAAGCACGTGTGCCAACGCGATGCGCTGCTGCTGACCGCCTGAACAGTTTTGCCGCAGCGACGGCGACTAACCGAATTTTTTCCTCTGCACCAATGTCGAGTGCGCGCTCTTAACCTTTTCCTCGCGTTACGGATTTGCCGATCTCTTGCGACCTCAAGCGGGAAAGAGCAACAGGTTTTCGGCCACGATCCATGTGCGGGACCACGCGTAGTTCTGGACAGCATCCAGAATTGCCACGTTTTAAAATGGGGAGGGATGTTGTTGACGGCAACCTTGCCGTTTCAAGCAGATTTCACCCATGTGTCGAGCGGTCTCTCAAACGCGCAGACACATACACGCGCAGGTCGTTTTTCCGGACCCCGCACACGCGGCCGAAGTCATGGTCCAGAAACTTCGCACCATATGGGCATGGGTCAGGTTCGAGGCTCTTTGACGAACCAGTGTTTCTAAAACCCACCAACCAAGAATCAACCCCCACACACATATTCAATAAAACAAACTAACAACCACACAAAATCATACACACACCAACACCTAGCAACACACAAACTACAACACCAACCGCCACAAACCCTAATCAGCCAACACACCACAAAACTCAAACAAAAAACACCATGCATCACGCTTTTCTCTCTCGCACACGCGCCTCAAAAGTCCACGAAACGCATCGGTTCGCGATACTTGATCCAGCCAAAGTAGGTTTCCCCCGTTTGTTCGTTGTTGCACGATTCTACGCCGCACACCAAATTCACCACCCAAAGACTAAAAAGTGTAGCTGTCCTGCAACTGAATACTGCCAAACCTCTTTGCAAGTCCTAACTATTTGTCAAAAGGCGGTTTTGGCACGGGCCCTGATTGCTTCATATAAACCAGACACCTCGGATATAGGCAAAGCCGCCTGACAGTACTGTTCAGCCAGCACCTCAGAAATGGATTTTGGGCCGTTTTTTCACCACTTCATCCGCTTCCGATTTGGTCAGACAGAAGGGTGGCGGCGAATCCCGCACTCAGCGCCATGATACCGCCCTCGCATGGCTATACTGGGCACCGCCCGATAACACCGTGCCCAAGAAGTGCCGACGAAAACGGCACGCGTGGCCCCGACCTTCTCGAGAAGGTTCAACAAGCGTGCCGCGCTGTCACGGTCACGCCAACACCGAATTCCACGGCGCAAAGCATCCCCTCGCACGAACACGCGTCGCCCGCATGGGATGACCCGCCAAGACCGCCCGCGCGCATTATGACGCTGTTCAGATGCCCCCGACCACACCTACCGCCCGCGTTTCTGGACTCCGGTTCAGGTCATCCAGCACGCTTCAGGTTGGCAACACCACGCCAGGATCCGCACCCGGATGTGCCGGAATAAAGGTCCAGCCGTGACCGATAGGCCCGTTCTCCCGCTCCAGCTGCCTAGCTACCAGCACCTCCACACATTTTCGGTCGCCTACAATCGCGAACCCGATAGTGGCGCATAGGCAGACGTCAAACCCTCTCTTCGCCATAGTGAATACCAGTCCGGCTAGCATGAGTACGATGGGTCAGATCCCGAACATGGTGCCCCAAGCGACCAAAGCCTGCTCACGCAACCTCCTCATCCGCCACCATAGGGAATCTCATGTTTTACGCAGCAACTTTTCGAAACTCGCGGGCCAGTACCCCTTCAACGGAGTGGTGGAAGCGATGCCGCCTGTTTCCCGTACCACCGGTTCGCCCGACTAAAGGCGGCGAATCCGCCTATCAGGGCTTTCAGCGGTTCAATCAGCGCCTCAAGCTCTGCGACCAGATGGGGCCGTGACTGCCGCTTTCGGTCATGTCATCCTTGCGGTGCGGCCGGGAAACTTAGTAGGGTGGTCGTATACGGATCACCTGCGCTGGCCAGACTCGATTTCCTTGTGAGCAGCTCCAGCCCCGGTCATGACCCTGTGACTAGTCCCTGAATTCCGTGATAGCCTCCGCCAGCGGCTGATGATCTTCTTTTCTCGGTCGGCCAACGGAATATTGTTTGTAGTAGACCACCATAATCCAGCCCTTGAAAGTCGCGCTTCTCATTCGCATACGGACACCACGACACGCCCCGCCAATAGACCTTTGAACATTCACCCTCGGGCCGCACGATCCAGACTCATCCTCTGGACAGGGTGATGCTCGCTTTCGGTGCCAGTAACGACATAGGCGTGGTAATAGGCAAGCTCGCGGGACCTGCCTTCAGGCAACTAGCCTCGGCGATCTCCTGAACGTCCATAGCCGACCCGTTGAACATCAATAGAGACCTGCAAAAAGGCATCCAGAAGGACGCGTCCCCATCAACCGCGCTCGTAATGATGTCGACAATACCTTGGCTGTCTTGATGATCCGCTGCGGACATGCCACGGGCGAAATTCGGCCAGATGCGTCGAGGGGTGAAAGAAATATTGTCACGGTCCCTTGGGCCATTTGGTCATTGGTCTAGCCATCTCGACGCTCCTTCGGCGGTGATGCTGAGAAATCTTGTTGTGGCACAACGCTTTACGGCCTCAGGTGAGGTCAACATATAATGGCTACTAATGTTATAGGTATTTCCTAAAAAACGACAGACTGATTTCGTTTTGGAATGGGTCAAGATGTGCACACATCTCTACGGATGAAACTTCCAAATGCCCAAGCAACGGAAGCCCAATGTCCCGTCACCACGCCGATCTTGAGCAGACCTGCCAGTCTCACGGCTGACGATATGCCCGCGTCCTTTCCGAACTTACCGCGCGGCCCACTGGCTGAAACAGCGGAACCTCGATGTGCTTGTATCCGCTACAAAGCCCCTCGAACATGTCATGGACTGACAGGGTATGACGGCTGGTGCTTTTTATGGTGCATCCCAGGCGCGTTGATCATCACCCATGACCGCGAAATCCGGTCTGGTGGGGGCGGCAATATGGATGCAAACGGGGCCCAAGCGCACCGCCTGGTTTGCCGCATGATCACCTGCGTCCTATGACGATACCTATGTTCAATCAAACGAGGGCGTCCACCCGATGCAGCATCTGTCCGCACTTCTTTTGCGAGGAATGGCGCTTTGAAGCGGCCTGTTATCGGGTGGAGATTGGAGAAATTATAATTTCTCGCAAGGCCTATGTCACGATGCTGACCGAACTGCCGCGCCGCCCCACCGTTGGTCGATGCCACGAGACGTTTGTGAACTGGCAGCGGGCCCGTCAAATCGCATGAAGAGATCGCCTTTATGCGCGTGCCGCGCGGATCGCTGAAAAAGGATGGGTTGATTGCGCCCATAGAGGCGTGCCCGAACCCGGCGTGCGCAAAAATGAATCTGGTCGCTGAAATAAAATGCGCGAGGCCATCATTGGCGTGGGCGAGGATTGGGGTGAATTATCCCGCGGCCATCGTGCCGATGTGCCCTTCTGGTGCGATGGCCTCGGCCCCTGCATATCACGTGGAACGGTGGCGAGTGTCCAGAACGATCAGTTGCACCTTCTTCGAACTGGCTGGCGTCTATCGCCGCTATCACAACCCCCTTTTGTCGTACTGTCTAAATCTGGGCAAACCACCTGATGAGGTGAAGCGGCGCCGAGGGCCGCCCTGATCGAAGGTCTTGAGGCAGGGTTGCAGGCCGCGCCGGTGCTGGCAACCGTGGGCCTGTGGACATCGCCGATGCGCTTGCCCGCCCGCTTGAGGGCCGCGGGCATCCAACGGGGGGCGCGCTGCGGCCTATCCGATCGGATCAGCTATCGCGCCGATTGGGGGCGACGGACGCATCAGCCTGCGGACAGAAGACGCAGACCGGTGCTGCAAACCCGGCAATGACCTTCCCACTTCATGCCCCGGTCCTCTGGATGGATACCTTGGGGGGATAGAGATCACGGAATCGAATCCTGATTAACTAACCGATGGTCCGGCGGAAAACCTTCTGCAACCGCCCGCGGCGCATAATGTTGGTGAAATCATGACGACCCTGCTGCGTACCCCGCGAGATACTTTTGGGGAATCTGAATCGGATTTCCAGACAGTTTCTAGCGAGACAGCAAATCCTGGCACATGATCGACCACCATGCGCCAACATGCTGTACACGAGTGCAGGAGCGCAAGCACGGCGTGGATTGCTGTTCACTTGACGATAGCGGCACCACAAGCCGCAATATCTCGGTTTTGGCAACCATCCGGGCCGGAGCGCGACGGGCGAGATGCGCTGTTCAGTCCGGACAGCATTCAAACGATGTCGTTCCCGCTAACCGATCAGCAGCCACTGGACCAGCGATCGAATTATTCGTCACTGGTTTGAACGCGCACGGTCGTCTATTCGGGCGGGGCACCTGTGCATATTGAAAGGGTTCATTGCACGCGCTCTCAGAGCGATAGGGCCCCTGATTACTGCCAGCGGTGCGCGCGATCCTAGAAGGCGCCCGATCATTTCGCCCTTTACATAATGAGAAGAGGTGGATGAACTTGGCGCACGCTCCCTTTGTTCCTGCTTTTGGCTACCTCTCCGTGGTAATCCGCCTCCCGCCCTGGCAATCGCTTGGCAGCAGCCGCACACGATTATGACGATCCATCTTCGAGGGCACAACGGTTGCTGTGAAATACACTGTCGAAATTCCGGCGGGCCTGGAAGGGCAATGGAATAAACCCCCGATCGCGTGATCATGCGGGTCCTGACATACGTCGACTGTGGGCCTATGCTCGCCCGCCCTGATGGAGTTGCGCGCCCACCAGTTGCGCCACCGAGCACCCCTCGCTCGGCAGCAGGTTTGAACCGCCCATGGACCACGACAATATCGGCGACTTGCGGGTGGCGTTGCCCCACACGTCATCGCCAGTCGAGCCTGAAGCTGATTTGGGAAAATGCGGCCACGCTGACTAGCGAACTCGGCAACGCCGAATTTGTAAAAAAGCGCGCTGGGCTCGCTATTGTAATGACGTGCTGCTTTCCAGAATGCCAGGCCGTCTGCCCGAGGCAGATATCACCACCTTATGTTATCGAGAGGTTTTGACGGACTCGGACGCCAGAATTGGGAAGCAGAAAACTGAAACGCGCGCCCCGCCTTGTCCTGCGGAACTGACCGGGGCGAAGGGCTACGCATGTGAGTCGGACCTTCGGCACCGAGGCGGGAACTAAGTTTCACCGCAACTGCCGGAGCTTTTCCTGGCCCGTCGCCTGTGCAGGAGCAGGCAGCTCATCGAGGCAAGCCACCACTAGGGCGGGATGAATTTGTGTCTCTGTCCCAGCTCGGATCAGTGTCTTTGCGATGCTTCAGGGTCTGGGGTGATAGGCTAACACGATTGTCCTGATTGTCGACGCGCGCAGTCGGTTTTCTTGCGCCTGCATGACGCATTGGCGAACCCGTATCTAGCATGTTGGATTATCCGACCGAGCACCGCGCTTGTCCGAGGAGACACTGCCTCGCCGCTAGAGTTTGGCAGCCTCGCGCCACCCGCACTTTCGTTCGCGTTCCTTGCGCGGCTTGAGGATGAAGGGCCTTGTCATCTCGCAGCACGGGGTAGGGCACCATGGAACAGATGTTGACCCAGATGAAGATGTCGCGCACACTATGAATCTGCGCCGCGAAACTTGCGGACTTGTTGTGGCGTCTGATCCGCCGTATCCATTTACGGAACGAGATCGTCCGGAAGGCTGGCGCATTTTCTGGAAGGCAGGCAAAACCCTTCTCAAGCAGCCAGACACAGCGCGCGCTGGCCGCAACTGACATATGGATACTCTTCCATTTCGCGCACGTGCGCTGACGACACAATGAAAGCGCTTGCGCACGGACACACCTGATACCGAAACCAACGCCGGCTATATGTACAGCACGGCGGGCGGATCTGGCTAAACGGCAACCCGCACCTGGACTCGCTCCCGAGGAAACAAACACCGCGATCTTCGAGCCCGTCAGAGCTGTATAAGACAGCCTTCCAGGCCGCTGCAAAGCATGGGATCGGACAAGTGCAAGCAGCGGCACTGTTGCGCCCCTGAGCGCCATATCTCGCTTTGTATTCCGCCAGATTGAACACAAAGCGGGCGTGATCTGCAACAGATCCGCTTCCCTTTCTGTGCATCATAATATCCGAATCCGGCCCGAACACGGCATGTGCACAGGCGGATCAGTGTCGCAATAGGTTTCAACTGGCCGCCACCATGGAGCCCCCCTGATCCTTGAGTTGCTGGATGCGCTCGTCCAGTGACTTTCGGGCGCGTTTCGATCAGAATATCGCCTCATCCCGGGTCATGACCAAGGGCGGGCTGATTAATCATCCGGTCGCCCACATGGCGCAATCACCAGATTGTTTGCAAAGCAACCGGTCTCGCGCCACACCATAATAGCCCACTGTAACCAGGGTTCCGGAATGCAAAACTTGGCGGCGCGACTTTTCCTTATACGCGGCCGATCAGTGCAATAGAAGCCCCATCTGCCCACAGGATCCTTCGGCCTCTCCAAGACGGGTGATCCCAAAAAGTCCGGTCGCAGAAGCTCTTTTCAATATAGGCCGCCGATATTGTCCCGCCAATGGCGCCGACAATGCACTCCATTCCTCGATATATTGATGTTCTCCAACGGCCACAGTCCGCAGCTCGGATGGGGAGTACGCCGCTATACCCGCCGTGGTTGAATTAACAGGCGCCAATGACGCTTGCACTTCATCACAGCACAATCGAACCCAACCAAGCCGATGGTTGATATACCCGGATTTGAACAGTCCTTTGGCGATCGTCATGATTATGCGGGCGGATGTGTCCATTCGTCTGCTACCGAACCAAGTTTTCCTGTCGCCCAAAGCCACAAATGCACGCTCGTCAGCTATCACAGAATCTCGTAAATTTAATCCGCAGATGCGCTGGATTTTCCCAGGACAAACCTGGTTTCCAGGCGGCACGATCACACCACCTGCGCACCATGAAACAGAGATATTCTTGCGATGAAAGGCTGCGACTTTGTCCTCGCCCCGATCGTGAGATCAGGACTTTTCCAACTGGCGCGCACGCTCCAGCCAGAACCATTCTTCCGGAGTTGTACATCGCACCATTCGCCCACCAGTTCGGTTGGTCGATATGGTTGGGATATCAGGGATCGGCAGCCGCCCTGCGCGTGCCATTCCGGACAATCAGCCACGCCTACCCCCCAAATGGATGCGCGCCCAACACGCGTTTCGAAGCACTGATAACCTCGCGATTCATTGCGGCTAGATGATTATCTTTTTTGTCCGGCTTGCCTTTTGGCTGCCAATCGGTGCAAGCAACGCATACGGATGTTGGTATGCATTGCTTCAGAGCCTGATGCCGGCGTAAAATTACAATGCGCTTAGCATGCCCTGGCGACGATCATCGGCCAAGTTTCTGGCTCAGGGCGATGGCATGGCCAATGGGTTGTCATGAAGAGGTGTTGTAGAATGAGCAGCTCTTTCATTGAGCGCCGCACTTCAGCCAGACGGTTCCGCGAACCCCTAGTAGCCCACGTTCAGCACCAAACAAGCCCCGGCCATCACCCGGTCAATGATGCGATTGCCGTCCGCTGTCGGTGATCCAGACACCATCAGCACGGGGTGATATCCGAACGCCACGTTCTGCCAGCGCATCCGAGTGGTGAATCGGATGCATGTGATAATGCGGCATCCATGCCTGAAGTCACGGGTGGGCATATGGTGGTGTCCGGTCATGCTTGGGCCTCGTCTGAGAAAAATAAAGATGCAAAGCAAACACCACAGCAGGGTGTTGCGCTTTCACTAACGATAATGTCAAATTCTAATACAGTGTCATCGAATCAGTCTGACAAATTCCACGCAAATTCCCAACATTTTCGCGATCTGCTCCATTCTTGCACATATTACCTCGCGCATGGCTTTAAGCTGCGCCTGTCAGAAATCACCGGTGCGCATGCATTCAAAGCATATCCTTTGGTGTTTGTCAGGCAGGTTCTGTCGTTCCGATCCGGCCCGATGGCACCACACCGCAGTGATGGACGCAAACCTGACCACAAGACGTTTCTGCCATTTCAGCAAGGAGTGGAGCAATCGGCAAGGTCCATAGAGCAATGCATGAAAGAGTAGTTGTTTCTGCAAATAGGCAACGCAGATCACACCCGCCCAATTGCACGGTCGAGCGCTTTTTCGTCGATTTCCCGTCAACGCCACTGTTCAAGGTCGGATGATAGTGGTCCGTTCCGTGGCGGCGGCCAAGGCCGAGATGGGATTTCAAGCCACTGACGGTGGCATAAATAATCTCTGATATGTTCGCGCCGCTCGTCACTTCAGGCACACACCGAACCCTCGATTACCCTGACAGACCAATGCGCCTTTCCGCTGTCAGACGACGATCGCCCTCGACGGGACCGGCGGTTCATGCTGCATTCAACCGGTCCGCCAGACCACTGAATCGTCAATGCCCTCGCCAGAAGTGACTATTTCGCCCAACAGAATCTGGTTCGCGAAGTTTTGCGATAGATCACTCAATGTGCGGGCGGGTTCGTAGCCACTTCTGTCAGAGGTGGTCATTTTTCCGTGCGACCGTTCCTCCATTCTCGCGCTTATACCCTGCCCGTTAGCACCCAAGCACCATCGCCACATTAGCGAGTTTAGCCAGGTGATGCGTGAAAAACATTACCATATTGCCAATGTGCCACACGAAACTATTGATTGCAACCATTCCGGAGCGCGCGGACGCAAAGACTCCATTCACCCTAGAACTAGAAGAGTCAACTTGATGAGACATCACTTGGCTGACCATCCACAGCCGACCCAATCGCACTCCACTCGCGCCAGCCGACCCGCAAGACAACGGACAGGAAGTCCGTTTTAATCAAACTGGGTGGATTATATCGACGAAAGACCTGCTTGCCCCCAAGTATTCAGGCTGAGACCGGTATCAAGCTGAATCTAACGAACGTTTTTCGACAGCAACGAGGGTTCTGGAAACGAAATTGGCTGGCAGGCGGGTTCAGGCTATGACGTGGTTGTGCGCTCAGGCAACAATTCCTGCAGCGCCAGATTCAGGCTGGTGCCTTCCAGAAACTGGATCAGTAAACTTGACGAACACTCCGGCAAAATCGTAATTGGGGAAGGTCAGATCACTCCCTCGCCGCACAAGAACAGTACGGAATCCCGAGAATGCCTTTCCATCAACTACATGTGGGGAACGACTGGCATCGGTGTGAATGTGCGGCAAAGTAACGAAATCCTTGGCGAAGAGGACGCACCGATCGACAGTCTGTTCCGCTAGTTCTTTGATGGCAAATACCGAACAGCTGGCTGCTTGCCAGGAATCATGAATGCTTCAAGGGACGCACCAGCCGAGATGAAACTCCCGCCGCGCTCAAGTTCTGGCGAGGACCCAACAGCCACGACCCCGAGGTATCGCAAAACTGAAGACGTCTTATGGCGATCCGCCCGTACATACCAGAAATTCCACAGCTCGGAATATAATCAACGCATTGGCAAATGGCGATATTTGCGTCGCGGTTACGTTGGTCGGGTGACATCCTTACAGCACGCGATCGCGCGGTAAGAGGCCCGCCGAACTGGGGTCCGAACGTTGCCTATAATGACCCCGACGGTGCGCCAGATGTGGTTTAGACCCCAAGATGGCCATTCCCGGTTGATGCGCACGAATGTCGAAGGGGCCCATGCGTTCCCTGAACTTCATCATGGATGCCCGAAACCATGGCCGCCCGCTTCGAACTACAATGTCTAATTACGCAACGCAACACTGAGGCCGTCACACCACGCCGTTTCTGGTTGAAGACTGTGATTGGGCGATTCGGCCATCTATCCGTAACCCGAAGAGGCCGCTGACAACCTTTTCACCACGACACCTTGGGATGCAGTGTGCAGCGTACTGTGACGCGTCTGTTGGACCAAGATCAATCGGGCAACATAAGTACCAGGCGACACGGGCCCGCGCAACGTGTGTGACGGGCCCTTTTACAAACTGATAGTCAGGGTTCGAGCCATGAAAGAACCCCCGAATTTTATCGCCCCATGGGATGATCCGCAGCGACAAAAGCCTCTCAATCCAGTATTCAAGAATGTTTCCAACGTTTCGGCGACTTAACACAGTGCGATCAAGAGAACCTGACGCAAGAATATTCTACGAGCGTGATTTTTTCGCGCTTCTTGGTCTTCCGGCCTGACGGCAAGACAACGCTGACTCGCGGACACTCAAGTTGGCAGGGGTTCGAGATACCGAGTAAGGCCAGACTCCTGATTGCGAAGGCAAGAACATGGCCAATGTGCCAACGACACAAGCGTGCTGTGAATATCGCACTGTTCCCAACGTCCTACGCCGTTTTTCCCGCATTCTCGGGCATCCTGGGAAAAAACCATCGCCTTTGTCTGCAGCGCGAAGTGATAAAACCAGAAGCACCAGAATACGAGGCGCAGAGTTGCCACCGAGAATGCTTAAGCGCCTGACAGGCTTAGAGAAAAAAGATTTTCCAAGCGCAACCGCACCAGATTTCGGGATAGGTCCAGCGTCAGCAGAGTAGCTCTGGCGCGCACAGCCTTGCCCAAGCACCCACACAAAACTAGACTGTTGCTAAGGATGAACCCATTGGCGACGCTGGATAAACACGACATGAGAAAGTCAGGATCCCACCACGATCTCGAGCTGATGGATATTCAGGAGAAGACCGGCACGACCCTTCGTAATTGTGACGCAATGATCAGGAGAGGCGATGACGTGTTTTCAAGTCGCGTCGACGTGACATAGGACGAGGGCGCAGATCATTCAGCGCCTCGCCACACCTGCAACAGATCTATGAGGCACCCACGAATTCCGTCTTAATGTTGCGCACTTATCGGCCGTACTCGTGAAATCATCGACCGGTGCGCCCACCGAGCCACACCAGAGGGTGATGGTTATCGTATCGCCTGGGCGGAAGGACAAACCCCTTTCGTGGCCAAGACCCGGAACGCCGGTTCTCTCAGAAGGCCAAACGCGGTGTCATCTGCGATGCCCGAGCCCCAGAAGGTTTGGTATACCCAACTAGGCAGAGCGTCCCGTTGACCTCATCGCCATGCTCCGCGTCGCCCCGGCCCCAAAATCATCCGACATTTGCATAATACCTGGGCAACACTCTCGAAACATATCCACTGTGAAGCTGGCCAATGGGAACCAGATGCAACTGAAAGCGCAACAAGCCGCCATACACCCGCCCTGTCGGCGCCGCCGCACATTCCGACATGTGGGAAACAGATATCAACAGGTCCTGGTCTGTCCATGGAAGACACCCCGCCGCCGTCGTGATGGAGAACTAGGGGCGATGCGGCGCTTCAATTCCTGATTTGGCAGTGCCTTTCTCCTATAGATTCCTGGCCCTCGTTCTTTCTGGTGCCTTTTGTTATCGTGCACTGAAAGATAAATACTGATCGGCATATAGCCAACCTGTCCATTCACAACAACTATACCCCACTGCGCACTGCTTGGACCTGACCGATGGCTGGGCCGGTATAAGGCGTTCCTGTCACAACTGGAATCTCGAGAATTACATCTTCCTGACCCAGGACCATTTTACTGGAAAGCCTATGTCTCGTCCTTGAGATCCGCCTTGATCTCTAACCGTACTGACCCTTGTTGGTCGGCTACGCCGATTGCCTCTGGCAATGGCGCAGGCCCCGAACGAATGGCGCGCGACACTACTGCTGTTTGGTCATTATGCCGTTCTGGACCAGCCTTCCTGATCCGTGTTCTATTCGTGGATGGGGCATCCTGTCGACGGGGGTTTCTGAAACCAGTTTTCTGCTGTGGACCGGTATCAAATCTCGACCCCGCTGGTCCAATTCTTGAACACAGAACACGAAGGTCTCACTACTCGACATCCGTCTATACCTATCTGCCTTCATCGACATCCTGACCAAATCTAATGCGGCGCTGGAAAAGATGGACGGCTCGCTTCTGGAAGCGGCAGAGGACCTTGGCAATGTTCGCGTCTGTGCGGTTCTGGCTGGTTACGATCGCCACTGTCCAAGTCGGGATCATCGCAAGGCGTTTTCTGGTCTTTTCCGGCGCTTTGGGCGAGTTGATGATTCCCTCCCTCCTTGGGTGGTTCGGATAACGCTGATGATCGGCAAGATCCTGTGGGAAGAAATTCCCTATTTATATACCGCGACTCACGGCCGGGTGGCCTCGACGCCTGGGCCGTCATCTGCCTTCTAATATTCCTCATCATTCCATCGTGCTGTTCCATCGCAAACGCACAAAAACAACGGAGATGGTCCACTGAGACGCACATATTCATGGTTCACACGCCACTCGTGACATTGGGCTTGCTTTTCTTTATCTGCCAGATGCTCAATCCCTGATCCATCTACAAGCTATCAACGCTCATCCACGTCTGGTCGCACTGGTCTGGCTGAGCTTCTCGACACAGTGGTACGGCACCCTATTGCAGAACCAGTCCTTCTTGATGCAGCGTGGTCACGATCCAAAGTTGCTATCGCATAGTCTTAACCATCGCCACGGTTACTGGGGACCACCGGCGCTTATGTATATCTTGCGATGCGCGCGAGGGCGAGTTTCATGGGAAGGACCCTGTTTTCAGGGATAGAAATCTATGCGCCACTGTGATGCCATGAGGTGATAAACTCAAATGGTCATATCCGCTTTTTGCTCTTGTTTATCGCGATCCCGGCTGGACTCGCAGGGCTCTTTACCATTGCTCTCACTGGCGCATACGACCTTTTCCATGTGTTTTCGTATCAGTGGTTGGTCTCGTCCCCGGCTCGGTCCAGTTATTCGACAAATCACTAAGAAGAAGCGGCGCCTAGACCTTTGCGTGTAATGCTCCGCTTTCCTGACGACTCTCCGCCTTGTGACTTACCCCGCACTCTTCGCTCCGGCAGGTATCTCTCCGGCTGGCATAGCCTGCGTTCACAGCTGTTCGCTTTGAACGATCTGGTTCATCGCAGTCTTCCACTGCAGGGCCTTCGCAACCACAAAGCTTGCCGATCAGGATTTTTCTCGGCGGGTCCAGGTTGGGCGTCTCACCTGGATCAATGCCCTCTCTCACGATCATGATCGCCATTGTCAACGGTTGGTGTGGTCATTGCATCGATCGTCACAAAACGCCAGCAGTCTTGCCAGCAGAACGATGGACAAAGGCGGCTGCCCGCACTCACATGAACCCGTATTTTTTCCGATTATGCCTATGTGAAGGGGCCTGTGCGGGCCTGCTATTGGGCCTGAGACTGTCCCGTAGCGGCGCCGACAGACATTTTCCAGCCTGACAGCGGCACTATGCTCCAGATAGAGTTGTCGTCATCTCGGTAGCAGGAATATCACCAGGGCTTTCTCCGCCGGCGCTGCACCTCTGGCCAGGACTAGGTGCCGCCAGGTGATGCGCGCCCCGAGACGCTGAGTACCCAACCAAACCGCGGTTTGGGGCGCGTCCGGTCGCAATGGCGGATTTTGGTTGTCTGGGCGGTGCAAAAAGCCAGCAGAGCGGATTATCTCGCCGCGGCGCTTTGAGCGAAGTACGCAAGCTGCAAGGTTGGCGTCGCCAGCCGAAACCAAGACTCGGAGCTCAACCGCTAGGTAACAGGGAACTTCTTGACGACACAGGGAATCGAGAGCCGACTCACACATTCTAACGGCGAGACGATACGGCCCATCCCAACGTCCGAACAGCACCACCCCCCCAATACCACGGCGCGCGCTTGCCGGGCGATGTGGCCCGAAGTGAAATCGGAGTACGGGATTGATGCCACCTGGCACGCGCCCTGGCGGAACCTGACGCCGTCCTGGGATGTCGGGTCCCTTTTCACGGCGGGGCTTACGATTCCCGTGGGATTTGGTCTGAACCCACGAAATACCTATTCCGGACTGGTCCGCGCCCGCCCCGCAAACGCCGGGGCGCCGGGATACACGGCGATAGCCGCGCCATAAAGCGATAGAGGCAGCAAGGCCCGCGGAATTACGGATACGACAAA